>Ga0334722_10000219_pt1 | contig 87009 bp, 78 predicted proteins | sample C3_bottom_MG_FD_207210 | JGI IMG/M metagenome (GOLD analysis project Ga0334722, IMG submission 207210) | Sediment microbial communities from Yellowstone Lake, YNP, Wyoming, USA - C3_bottom | ecosystem: Environmental > Aquatic > Freshwater > Lake > Sediment | place: USA: Wyoming | collected...
CGAGGATGGTCCGGGAGTCGAACTGGGAGATCACCTTGAAGGAGACCCGCGACGGGAAGTTCGCCTTGATCACGCCCGTCAGCACGTCCACGGAGGGCCGCTGGGTGGCGAAGATCAGGTGGATCCCGGCCGCCCGCGCCATCTGTGTGAGCTGGGTGATCGAATCCTCCACCTCCCGGCGCGACGCGGAGGTCATCATCAGGTCGGCGAGTTCGTCGATGAGGATGACGATGTAGGGAAGCTTCACGAGGTCGTCGCCCTCCCCTTCCGCCTTCGACCTGCCGCCCGGACGGAGCCGCTTCTCGACGAACTGGTTGAAGGCGTCGATGTGGCGGACGCCGTTTTCCATCATCAGCTGGTACCGCCCGCGCATCTCCCCCACGGCCCACTTGAGAACCTGGGCCGCGTCGCGCGGCTGGGTGACCACCGGGTGATACAGGTGCGGGATCCCGTCGTAGAGCGACAGCTCGAGCATCTTCGGGTCCACGAGGATCAGCCGGACCTCGTCGGGCGTCGCGCGGAAGAGGATCGACAGGATCATCGTGTGGAGCGCCACGCTCTTCCCGGACCCGGTGGCGCCGGCGATCAGGAGGTGGGGCATCTTCCCGAGGTCCCTGACCACCGGATCGCCGAAGATGTCCTTCCCCATGGCCAGCGACAGCGCGGGGACGGCGGAGGCGTAGGCGGGGCACCCGAGCAGCTCCCGAAGGACGATCGCGGCCCTGCGGGCGTTGGGGATCTCGAATCCCATGACCCCTTTCCCGGGGATGTTGGGGACCACGCGCACCGACTCGCACCGCATCGCCAGCGCGAGGTCGTCCGCCATCGCCGAAACCCGGTTCGCCTTGATTCCCGGCGCGGGCCGGAACTCGTACATGGTGACCAGCGGGCCGGTCCGGATCTCGGTGATCTGGCCGTCGATACCGTGCTCCGCCAGCTTGGACAGCAGCGCCTGGGCGTTCTCCTGCAGCGTCTCCTCGTCGACCCCCTCCTCGACGCCCTTGGGAGGTTCGAGCAGGTCGAGCGGCGGCAGGACGAACGCCTTCCCGGCGGTCCGGGGGGGGGCGGCCTCCTCGGGGACGGGCTTCCGCGCGACGACCCTCGGGGGGGCGGCTTCATCCCGGGCTTCCGTCGCCTGGCGGTGCGGCGGCTCCTCCTCCCACGTCCCGCGCGGGGCGAGCTTCTCCTTGATCCTCTCGCGGACCTTTTCCGGCGACGAATCCTTTCGGACCAGCGCCGGCAGGCCGCTCAACGGGAGAGCGGTGACCAGCATCAGGGAGAACAGGAGGAGGGCGACCAGCAGAACGAGCCCGCCCGCGGTGCCCGCCACCCGCCCGAGGAAATGGACCCCGAGCAGCTCACCGACGACTCCGGGCAGGAAGACGTCCTGCCCCATGACGGAAACATGGCCTGTGAAGAAGCTGAGGATCCCGAGGACGGAGCAGACCGCGAGGAGGCCTCCCGCCGCGCGCCCCCATTTCCCGAGGATCCCCTCGCCCCGATACGTCCAGTAGGCGAGAAGGAGGCACAGGAGGGGGAATCCGACGGCGCCGACGCCGAACAGCTGGAGGAGGAGGTCCGAAAAGATCGCCCCGCCCCAGCCGGCCCAGTTCCGCACCTCGGCCTCCGGGGAACCCGCGGTGGAAAGGGAGGGGTCCATCTGGTGAAACGACACCAGCGCGACGGAGAGAACGACCCCCGCGGCGAGGAAAAGGACCGCCACGGTTTCCCGACGGATCTTCCCGATATCGGCCAAGGTCAAAGCTCCAGGAGCACGGGGACGATCATCGGTTTCCGCTCGATGCGTTTGTTGAAGAAGCGGCGCACCACCCTCCGGATCGCGGTCTGCATCTCCGCCGTGTCGGTCCGCGCGTCGGTCCCGATCTCCTCGATCGCGCGGAGCACCTCGTCCCGCGCCCCCTCGACAAGCGCCTCGGAGCCGTTCTCGGTCACGACTCCCCGGGTGACGATATCGGGGCCGTAGAGGAGCTCGCCCGTGGTCGAGGAGAAGGCGAGAACGACCATCACCAGCCCGACCTGGGAGAGGTGGACACGATCCTTGAGAACGAGGCTCTCGACGTCGCCGATCCCCTTGCCGTCGACAAAGCGGCGCCCGACCTCGACCCTCCCGGCGATGGACATCACCCCCCCCTCGAAGGTGAGCACGTCGCCGTTCCGCAGCAACCCGACGTGCGGCACCCCCGCCTCCCGCGCCAGGTTCCGGTGCCGGACGAGCAGCCGCGGCTCCCCGTGGACGGGGACGAAATTCACCGGCCGGACCGCCGTGATCATCGTCCGGAGCTCCTCGACACTTGCGTGGCCGGACACGTGGACCTCCGATATTTTCTCATAGAGAACTTCCGCCCCCGCGAGAAAAAACCGGTTGATGACGCCCGCGATCGCCCGCTCGTTGCCGGGGATGAACTTGGAGGAGAGGACGATCGTGTCCCCCGGCCGCACCTTCAGGTGCTTGTGCTCTCCGAGGGCCATCAGCGTCAGCGCCGACCGGGGCTCCCCCTGGCTTCCGGTGGTGAGCACCGCCACGGCGCGGTCCGGCAGCGAGGCCGCCTCCTCGACGGGGATCAGGATGTCCGGCGACGGAAGCGCGAGATAACCGAGATCGATCGCCGTCGCCACGTTCCGCACCATGCTCTTTCCGCAAAGGGCCACCCGCCGGCCGCAGCGGTAGGCCGCTTTGATCGCCTCCTGGATCCGGTGGAGGTTCGAGGAGAACATGGCCACCACGACCCTTCCCTGCGCCTGTCCGAAAATCTCCGCGAGGGCCTCTCCGACGAACTTTTCCGGCGGGCTCACCCCCTCCCGCTCCACGTTCGTGGAATCTGAGAAGAGCGCAGTGACCCCTTCCGCGGCGGAGATCGTCCGAAGCCGTTCCACCCCGGTCGGCACGCCGTCGAGCGGGTACGGGTCGATCTTGAAATCCCCCGTATGGACAAAGATTCCCTCGGGGCAGCGCAGCACGTATCCCACGGCGTCGGGGATGCTGTGGCAGACGGGGAACGCCTCCACGTCGAAGTTCCCGACGCGGAACCGGGCGTCCCGCGCGACCGGGAAAAGCCGCGCGGACGCATCGAGCCCGTGCTCGGCGAGCCGGTGGCGCAGCAGGCCCAGCGTCAGGCGGGTGCCGTAGACCGGGATGTCGAACTCGCGGAGAAGGAAGGGGACGGCGCCGATGTGGTCCTCGTGCCCGTGGGTGAGCAGCAGCGCGCCGAGGTGGGGCGCCGTTTCGCGCAGAACGGAGAAGTCGGGGACGACGTAGTCGACCCCCAGCATCGTGTCGTCGGGGAACAGGAGGCCGGCGTCGATGAGCAGCGCGGAGCCGCCATCGTCGAACAGCATGCAATTGAGGCCGATCTCGCCCAGCCCCCCCATCGGGATCACTCGAAGCGTCATCTCTCTCCTTCCCTGGCGGAGGACACTCCTCCCCTGCTTCCCGGGGTTGAACCAGGAATGTCCCCCTCTGTCACCGTGGCTGCCGTGCGGGCGCATTCCTGGAGAATCCGCGCCCGCACGGCAGCGGCGAGCCGCTCTTTCGATCCTCCCGCCCCTTCCCCCGGCGAAAGCGGGGGGAGCACGCGGACGAGGAGCACGGCGGGCCGCACGCGAATGCTCCCCTTCGGGATCGCCCGGTAGCCGCCGTCGATGTAGACCGGGACGACGGGCGCCCCGGACTTCCGGGCAAGGTAGAAGGCCCCCGGCCGGAACTCCCCGATCGATCCGTCCCCGCTGCGGGTCCCTTCCGGAAAGACGACCACCAGCCGTCCGTCGCGGAGCCGCGCCCCGGCCTCCCGGAGCATGCGGACCGCGTCCCTCGGGTCGTCCCGGTCGATGAAGAGGTTCCCCGCCGCCGCCATCGCCCTCCCGAACAGGGGGATCTCTCCCAGTTCCCGCTTCGCGAGAAACCGCACCGACCGCGGGAACGCGGCCAGGAACATCGGGATGTCCAGGACACTCTGATGGTTCGCCACCAGGACGGCCCCGCCGGACGGGAGGTTCCCGATCCCCTCGACGCGCAGCTTCCACCCGCCCAATCGAACGAAGGCGCGGCCCCACCACCCCATGACGCGGCCGGCCCGGTCCTCTCGGGGGAACAGCCAGCCGGCCAGGATCGCAGCGAGAGAGGACCCCGCGGTGAGCAGGAGGAGGATCAGGGTCCGAAGCGCGCCCCGCATCACCAATCCCCCTCTTCCCGGAAGCTGAAGAACGCCGCGTCCCCGAGGATAACATGGTCGACCACAGGGATCCCGAGGATCCCGCCCGCGGACCGGAGCCTCCGCGTCACCTCCCGGTCCTGCCCGCTGGGGGCGGGATCGCCGCTCGGGTGGTTGTGCAGCAGGAGGACCGCCGCCGCGCGCTCCCGCACCGCAGCGGAAAAAACCTCTCTCGGGTGGATGAGGCTGCCGTCGAGGATCCCCGCCGACACCCGCTCCTCCCGCAGGGGGCGGTGCTTCACGTCGAGGAGCACGGCGACGAACACCTCCACGGGCGAATCGGAGAGCAGGAACCGGTACCGCTCGAACACGTCCGCCGCGGAACGGAACGGCTCCGGGCGTCGCCGTGGTACCGCGAGCGCCCTGCGCGCGAGTTCGAGAACCGCCTCCCACCTTCGATGCCTCGCCGCGTCGGCCGGGTCGCTTCCCCGTGCGGCGAGGCGCATCCCTTCCCCGTCGTCGGGGAACGCCCTCCGGAACAGTTCCGTCTCTTCCAAGCCTTCCAGGGGCCGCGCGTCGCGGCCGGTGACGCCCGGCATTCCGCCTCCCGAGGGGAAATGCCGGGGTTCCATTCAAATACCATTCCGGATTTTTGTCAAAGCGCCGTCCGGTTGCGAGATAATGGGTTCCATGGAAGGGAAACCGCTCGCCGAGCTGCTGTCGTCGTTCCGCGCGAACATCGAGACCGTCCTCCTCGGGAAACGGGAATCCGTCGACCTGGCGATCGCCTCCTTCATCGCGGGAGGCCACGTTCTCCTCGAGGACGTCCCGGGCACCGGCAAGACGACGCTGGCGCGGGCGCTCTCCTCCGGGATCTCCGGAACGTTCCGTCGGATCCAGTTCACGAGCGACCTCCTTCCCCAGGACATCACCGGCATGCACATCCTCGACGCGGACCGGAAATCGTTCGTCTTCTCGCCGGGGCCGCTGTTCGCCAACGTCGTTCTCGCCGACGAGATCAACCGGAGCAATCCCAGGGCCCAGAGCGCCTTGCTCGAGGCGATGAGCGAGCGGCAGGTGACGGTGGACAACCGGACGTACCCGCTTCCCGAGCCGTTCCTCGTCATCGCGACGCAGAACCCGTACGAACAGCACGGGACGTACCCCCTCCCGGAATCCCAGCTCGACCGGTTCAACCTCCGCCTGCGCCTCCGCTACCCGGACCGCGATTCCGAACGGCAGCTCATCCGCGAGAACAATCTACTCACGATGCGGGACGGGATCCCGGCGACGCTCCGGCCGGAACAGGTGCGGGCGCTCCGGGGCGAGGTCGACCGGGTGACCGTCCATGACGCGGTCGTCGACTACATCCAACGAATCGCGGCCGCGACCCGCGCCCACCCCGCCGTCCGGCTGGGGGCCTCCCCCCGCGGGGCGATCGGATTGAAGAGCACATCGCAAGCGCTGGCGCTCCTCTCCGGCCGTGACCACGTGACCCCCGGGGACGTCCGCCGGGCGGCGGCTCCGGTCCTCTGCCATCGCGTCTTCCCGAAAGGCGACTCCCCCGGCTCGGAAGCCGCCCAGGCGATCCTCGAGGAGATTCTCTCGGTGGTGCCGTCGCCGCTGTGAGGCCCGCCGCGCGCCGGTTTCGCTTTCCCCGGCATCTCCGCGTCCCCTTCGCGGGGAAGGCGTTCCTGCTCGTCACCCTCGGGGTCGGCGCCGCCGCCGTCAACACGGGGAACAACCTCCTCTATCTCGCCTTGAGTCTCAACCTGTCCCTGATCCTCCTGTCGGGCGTTCTGTCCGAGGGAACGCTGCGGCACGTCACGCTGAAGGTCCGGCCCGCCTCGGAGGCGTACGCCGGTGGTGAGTCGTTCCTCGCCCTCACCTGTTCGGCCGAGGCGAAACGGTTTCCCGGGATCTCCCTCGTCGCGATCCTTCGGGCCGGAGAAGATCCCGCGACGGTCCGCTTCCCGGACATCGCCCCCGGGACGTTCGTCACACGCGTTGTCCCGTTCCGACCATCCCTGCGGGGAGAACTCGATTCGATCCACGCCTCGCTCTCGACGCGGTTCCCGTTCTCCCTGTTCGAGAAATCGGTCGAGTTTGAGGTTCCCGCCGGCGTCATCGTGTACCCCCGGCCTTTCCCGCCCGCGGCGAGGTTCGAAGGCCTCCCGGTCGTGGCCCCGTCGGGACGCCCGTTCCGGTCCGGGCGGGTCGGCGCCTTCCCCCGGGGAGTGCGGGAACACCTTCCCGCGGATCCCGTGCGGGACATCCACTGGAAGACGACGGCGCGGACGGGACGCTGGATGGTCAAGGAGCGGGAAGGGGAAGCAACGCCCGGGATCGACCTTCGCGTGGAAGAGGGCGGCACGCCGGAGGCGTTCGAAGCCCGGCTTTCGGAGGCGTGCGGGGCCGTGCTCGACCTCGAGCGGCGGGCCGTTCCGTTCCGACTCCGGATCGGTGACCGGATATGCGCCGACGCGCACGATCCGGATCGGCGATCGAAGGCCCTCGGAGCCCTCGCGAAAGCACGGTTCGTCCCCGACTGCCCCGTGTCGCCGGTGACGCCGTCATGATCCGCCGTCTCCCCGTCCGGGAGTTCCTCTGGTGGTCCCTGCGCGCACACTGGGCGCTCGCGCTCGCCTTCCTCGCCCTCTTCACCGACGCGGCGCGATGGGCCCTCCTGCTCGCCGCAGGCGCGTGGGTCGCCGGCGTGACGATGGACCGGACGGACACGCCGCGCACGACCCTCTCCCGGCTCGGATCGCCGATCGTGGCGCTCTTCCTCGCCGCGGCCGCGGCCGACTTCCTGTTCGGAAGCCGCGACCTCCTCGCCTCCCTTTCGCTGCTCGTGCTCGGGGTGCAATCGGTGAAGTTCCTCCTTCCGAAGGGAAGCCGGGACGGATGGCAGCTGTGCGGCGTCGCCCTCATCGAGTTTCTCGCCGCCGCCGCCGGAACCGACGCGCTGGCCTTCGTCCTCTTCGCGTTCCTCTTTTTCGTCGCCTCCGCCGGCGCGATGGGAGCCCTTCACGACCAGGAGGCGGAAGAGGCGGGGCGCCCGCCGGGCGGGTACGCCGTCCCGGCGCGGGCCGCAGCCGCGGTGCTCCTGGCCGGCGGAATCGGCGGGTTTCTCGCCTCGGCGGTCCTGTTCGCGGTCATACCGCGCCTCGAATTTCGCCAGATCCTCGAGCGGTTCGGACGCTCGCAGGGCGTCGTCGGTTTTTCCGGGACGATCACTCTCCGCGAGGCGACGGGCATAAAATCGGACCGGCGGGTGGTGGCCAGGGTGGAATTTCCGGAACTGCGTCCCGGGCTCCTCCCGGCGAACCTCTACCTTCGGGGCGCGGTGTATTCCCGGTATGAGGACGGGGGTTGGCGCCACGGCGGCACGACTCCCCTCCCTGTCCAGAGCGCCGGGTTCCTGCACTTCGTGGGAGACGCGGCCGTTCCGGATTCCACGGCGGACATCACCCTCGAGGCGGCGGACCACCCCACCCTTTTCACCTACGGACAGCCGACGCGGATCGAGGGCGCGTTCGCCCCCGTCCTCTCCGACGGGGAGGGGAACTACTCCCTTTCGCGTTCCGGCCACCCGACGCTTCGATACCGGGTCCGCTTCGCGGCGGACCTCCCCCCGCAGCCCCGGAACGGGCGCCGTGCGGGAACGGAGGATCTCGCTTTCCCCGAGGGGTACGAGGACGTGCGTGTCCTCGCGCAGGAGATCGCCGGCGGCACCGGGACCGGGGACGAACGCGCGAAACGGATCGTGCGCTTCTTCGGGTCCGGTTTCCGCTACACCCTCTCGGACCCCGCCGCGTCTCTCCGGGAGTTCCTCTTCCGGAAGCGGGCCGGCTACTGCGAGCATTTCGCGGCGGGGCTATCGCTGCTTCTCCGCGGCGCGGGGATTCCTTCCCGCGTCGTGGCCGGCTACCTCGGCGGGGAATGGAGCAGGGTGGGGAAGTACCTGATCGTCCGTCAATCGGATGCGCACGCGTGGGTCGAGGCCTGGATCGACGGTCGTTGGGTGACGCTCGACGCGACCCCGCCCCCCGGGGACTTCTCCCCCTTCAGGACGCGAACGGGGACGATCGGGCTGTACGCGGACTGGCTCCGACAGCGATGGGACAAATACGTCGTCAACTACTCCATGCGGATGCAGGCCGACGCGGTGAAGGAAGGCGTGCGCGCGGTCCGCCGGACCGGGACGGCGTTCCGGTTCCGGGGGTGGAACGGGATCGGCGGCGCCGCGCGGCGCGCCGCGGGCTGGGCGCTCCTCGCCGCTCCGGCGCTCTACCTGCTCTACCGGCTTCTGCGGAAGCGGCGGATCTCCGCGGGAAAAGGATCCCCGCCCGGACGCTCGCCGCTCCCCGGCCCGTACGCGCGCCTCGTCCGGCGCCTCGATCGAAACCGGTTCCGGCGTCACCCGGGGGAGACTCTCGAAGAGACCCTTTCCGCCGCGGTGCGATCGCGTCCCGATCTTTCGGAAGACGCCGCCCGCTTCCTCGGTCTGTATCACCGGGACCGCTTCGGCCCGGCGCCGCTTCCTCCGGAAGCGCGGGGGGAGGCGTTCGGCCTGGCGGATCGGCTTCGAAGAGGGATCTCCTCGTGATAACATTAAACATTCAGACACCACTCCGCCAAGAGGCCCGATGCGCTTCCACCTCCATCCCTTGCGCGTCCTAGTGATAGCGATCGCCGCCGCGCTCGCCCTGCTCCCGGTTGCCCGCCCGGCCCGGGCCTGGAAAATCCCGGTAGCTGACTTTCCTCCAGGATTTTCCCTTCCCAACGCCGACATCGTCTTCAAGACCACGTTCCCTCTCGACGAACTGCGGATGGAAGAGTGGACCGAACGGCAGGGCGGCGAGATCGCCTATTTCCGCGAGCAGATGCGGAAGCGCGACGAGATCTTCCTTCTGCTTCGGGTCTCTCTCGACGCGATCGGACGGGCGGAGGAAAACGAAACCCTCGCAAACGACGTCGCGCAGGCCGTCGCGCTGCGGCTTCGGGCCTCGGGGATCCCCGCCGACCGGATCCTGCTCCTGCCAGGCAGGGAGGATCCCCGCTCCCTCGAGGACCGGCGCCTCTCGGGGTTCTCGCGATACCAGAAGGTCGAGATCACCGGGTTCCTCGGCAGCGGCTGGCTGCGCCGCCGACCGCCCCCCGAGACGAAACGGGAAGTCGATCTCCCGCGCCCCGTGGAGATCGTCCTCCTCGAACCGTCCGGGGAGACGACCGACCGATCGAACCATATGCTCCGGGGGAGGACGGAGTCCTCGATCCGTGTCGTCTCCGTCACCATCGGGGAGGAGGCACGCACCGTGACGGTCCGCGACGGCGTGTTCGAGGCTCCGATCTCTCTTCGGGCGGGGGAAAACCCGATCGTCGTAACGGGCCTCGACCCGTTCGGCCGGGCCGTGCGTGCGGCGAGGAACGTGCGCTACGTCCCGCCCCGCCCGACGATCGAAATCGTCTCCCCCGAGGAGGGGGCCATCACCGACGTCACACGTTCTCCCGTGGTCGTCGTCCGGGGTTCGATCCGCAGCAAGACTCCGCTGCGGGAGGCGTTCCTGATCCAGAACGCCATCCCCCGGAACATCCGGATCCGCGAGGACGGGGGCTTCGAACAGCCCGCAATCCTCATGACGGAGGAGGACACGTTCCAGGTCGAGGCGCTGGACACGGCCGGACAGGCCGGGATCAGCGCGGTGCGCCCCGCTCCGGCCCGCGGGGTCCCGGACCGGCCCCTGATGGCGATCCTCCACTGGGACGAGGACGACGTGGACCTCGACCTCCATGTGACCGACCGTTCGGGACACCACACCTACTTCGATGCGGCGGACCCGCTGGACGCGCCGGGCGCCATCCCCGAGGGGAAACTCTGGATCGATAACCGGAAGGGATACGGACCCGAGGTCTTCTCGATCGAGAGAGACGTCCCGGGGGAATACACCCTCTCCGTGGAGTATTACCGGGGGAAAAAACCGTGCCGAGCCTTCCTTACCCTCGTCCTGTTCGCCGGAACGCCGTCCCGGAAACTCGTTCGGATCTACGGACCGGTGACGCTCTCCCCGCGTGCGCCCACAGCGCCAATCCTCCGGGTCTCCCTCCCGTCCGGTATCGTCCGGGAGCTGACCGGAGCCACCGAAGAAAGGGTCCAGCAATGAAGATCCCGTGCCGCCTCGCCGCGCTCCTCCTGATTCTTCCCATCCTGGGATCCGCCGCCTTTCCTCGAGCCGGGCGGGCGGCGGAGGACGCCACCGACGCGATCGAGAAGGAACTGGTTTCCGTCCTCCGGGAGATGGACGCCCTCTCGTCGGAGCTCGCCCGGATCGAAGAGATCGTCGCCGTCCCGAAAGCGACCTCCTTGCGCCTGGAGATCCGCCGCGCGGGGGACCTTCCCGCCCCGGCCTCGTTGAAAGTGTACCTTTCCGGAAAGGTGGAGGCGGAGCGCGACTGGTCCAGGGAAGAGAAGGATCGCTTCCTCTCGGGCGGCGGGCCGGTCGTCCTCGACGTGCCCGCCCTTCCGGGAACGTACGAAGGAAGGTTGCTTCTCTCCCATCCCTCGTGGAAGACGTCTCCGACCTTCGACTTCCGCCCCACCATGAAGGCCGGCGGGACGTTCCTCCTCCGCATGACGCTCTCGCTCCCCCCGGGAAGCACGGCGCCGGTGCTCGTGCCGACGCCGGAGAACTAGTGCACCGTTTCGAAAATAACTTGGCATTCGAACGCCGCTGCATCCGGCCCCTTCTCTCCCTCGCCCTGGCGATCTTCCTCCTGTCGGGGGTCGCGGCGGCGCGGGAATTTCCGGCAAAGACCGACAACGCCGCACCCGGTCTCCCCGACGTCGTGAAGTCGCTGTCCACCGTGACCACGGTGCGACTCCTCGCCGGCGACCGTTCGAAGGCCCTCGATGCGGCGCGGGAAGGAATCACGGCGGTCGACCGATGGAAAAACGCCCTCGGGGCGCTTCCCCCGTGGGACGGGACCCACCCCGACGCCAAGCGGTCCCTTGACGCGTTGATCGCCCTGTTCCCGCGCGGAGAAGACACCTCCCTCCTCCTTCCCGCGGGGCAAACCTTCCTGTCCCTGTCGTCGCTGCGGCAGCGTCTCCTCGATGCGGAAGAACGATCGCTCTCCCTGGAGCGGAAATCGCGGCAGCTGTCCGCGGCCGCCCGCGTACGCGGGGCGGAGCTCTCCGCTCGCCGGGCGCGTGAGGAGCAGATCGGGGGCAGGTTCCGCGACAACGCACGGCGTTCCAGCGGGATCCCACGACGCATCTTCCGCGCGGCGGACGACATCCCCATCCGGGAGTTCGGTGAACGGACGGACCTGAGGACGGCCGCCCTGCTCGAGGAAGCGTCGGAGAAGTTGTCGCGTTTTGCCGCTGCGGTTTCCAGGCTCCAGTCCGCCGCCCGGGCGATCGTCGAGTGGCAGGACATGCGGGCCCTCCCGCCGGAAGATCGGCGGATGGTCTACTTCGTCATAGACCGCCTCGCACGTGCGGAGGAGAGGGAGGCGTCCCTCGACGCGAAGATCGCGCTGCTGCGGGCGCGCGCCTGGAACCGGTGGAAGGGGGCGTTCGTCTCTCGCACGAACCGGCTCCTCGACGACGCGGAGGTCGCGGTCCGTCGAGGGGAGGCGGGGTCCGCCCGGGCGGCAAAATCGGAAGACGCCGTTCGGGGCGAGATCGGGCGGCTCTCGGAGTGGGAAGGGGGCCTCGCCGGAATGGGGGGATGGATGTCCAGGACCGCCGCCGTCCTCCGATCCCGCCACGCGGAGCTGCGCGCACCGGCCGACGAGGCGCTCTCCCGCGCCCGCCGGTTGGTCCTTGCCGGCCTCGCCCGGAAGGAGCGGGCGCTCCGTCACCTCGCCGGCCGTGCCGCCGCCGAGTGGATCATCGAGGGGAAAGCGGCGCAGGACGGAGATGCCTCGCCTCCGCCGCCGGGGCTCCTGCCCGAGGCGATCCGTCATCTCGAGGCGTCCCTCCCGCCCCCGGGGGAACGGGCCCCGCACACGGACGAGTCGCTCTACGCGTTGGCGTCGCTCCGGTTCGAGGAAGCATTTCAGCGATATTACGGGGGGAAGGAGGGCGAACGGAAGGGCGCTCCCGATCTGGCGGTCCCGATGGCCCTGTTCCGACGGTTGATGAGCGAATTCCCGAGCGGGCGCTACGAAGAGCACGCCCGCTACGCGCTCGCTTCGTGCCTGCAGGAGTCGGGGGCGGAAGACAACGCGGTCCTCGTCCTCGAGGAGCTCCTTGTCCGGCATCCCTCGACGCGGTACACGGACGAGGCGAACCTCCGGATCGGAGAGCACCGGTTCGACCAGTACGACTTCCCCGGTTCGGAGACCGCGTACCGGAAAGTACGCGACGGCGCGCCGGCGGAACTCCGGACGACCGCACGTTTCAAGCTCGGCTGGTCCCTCTTCCTCCAAAGCCGCCCGCGGGAAGCGGCGCCCGCGTTCCTCGACGCCGCGCTTCTCTCGTCGGGGGGAACGGGCACCGGCGGCCTGCGGGCGGAGGCCCGCAGGATGACGGCCCGATCCATCGTCGAGGCCGGGATGGAGCGGGAAGCGGAAGGTTTCCTGAGACAACGTGGAGGAGAGTCCGAAGGCCCGGCGGTCCTCCTCGCGATCGAGGGCCTCCTCGACGCACAGAACCGGTACGAGGAGGCGGCCGAGGTCGCGACGCGCCTCGGCGCCGCGTATCCGGCGGCGGCGGAGTGGCTGGATGCCGAGGAGATCGCCGCCGCCTCCCTGCGGAAGGCGAAGAAAGACGACGAGAGCATGGCCCGCCGCGGAACGCTGGTTAGCCTGTTCGGACCGGGGGCCGCATGGCGGTCCGCGGCCGGGCGAACCTCCGGGGAGATCGCACGGGCGGACGCGATGGCGATGGAGGGGCTGGCCACCGCGGGGTTCCACTTCCACGCGGCGGCCCGCGCGACTCCCCCCGGGGACCGCCGTCGCGTCCTCGCGCTGTACGACGGGCTTCTGGCGACGTTCCCCTCCTCCCCGAAAGCGGAGGAAGTCGCATACCAGCGCGCATGGCTCCTCTACGAGGACGGCCGGAAAGCGGAAGCGCTGCGCGCCTTCGAATCGGTGGCGCGGCACCCGGCGGGATCGCGGGGAGAAGCCGCCTGGTACATGGCCGTGCAGTGCGCCAAGGACCTCTCTTCGCCGCGGAATCCGGAACCGCAGGCGGAGGTCACCCGCCTGGCGCGGGAATATGAGCGGGCCTTCCCCGGCGGGGAGCGCCTCTTCCTCGTTCGCCTCGATCGTGCGAGAGCGCACTTCCTCCGGAAAGAGTGGGACGAAGCGGCGGGAGCGGCGACCCGGGCGGGGCGCGGCACCCGAACCCCCGCCGATCTGCGGACCGCGTATCGCATCGCCGGGGAGGCGTTCTTCGAGGCGGGCCGCTACGCCGAGGCGGAGACGGCGTTCCGGGACGTCCTCGCCTCGGGACCAGCGCCGGAGGGGCGACCGGAGATCGAGAAATGGGTGGGCTTCTCGATGTTCCGCGCGGCCGAGCGGCTTCCCGCTTCCCGGGGCTTCGATGCGGGGCCCCTCTTCCTCCGGATCGCGAGCGAATTCCCGCATCTCCCGATCGTCCCCGAGGCCCGCTTCCGGGCCGGCACCGCTTACGCCGACGCCGGAAAGGACGTGGAGGCGATCGCGGCGTTCCTCGCGCTGGAAAGCGAACACGCCTCTTCGCCCCTTCTTCCCGACGCGACACGCCGCCTGGCGGCGCTGTACGAGAAGTCGGGGAATCCGCTGGCGGCGGCGGAGCGACTGGCTCGCCTCTCGACGCTGGAGGGGAATGACGAGGGGAAGGGCCGATACCTCTTCCGGGCGGCGGAACTGTACGGGAAGGGAAAGGACGGTGTGCGGTCGCGCCGGTCGTACGTCGAGGTTTCCGCCCTGGCTTCCGCCCCCGCGGAGATGCGGATCCTCGCCCTCTTCCGCGCGGGGGAAAGCGCCCTCGCGGAGGGAAGGGAAGGCGAGGCGGAAACGTTGTACGAGAGCGCCGTCCGGCTCCACCGCGAGAAGGGAGGAGCCGCCCCCGAGGTCGCAGGGCGCGCCCTCTTCCAACGTGCGGAGATCCGCTACCGCGCCTATCTGCCGCTGCGGATCGTCCCGCCGCTGGAGCCGTCGTTCGCCGGGAAACAGCGGGCGCTCGCGCGGTGCGCGGATCTTTATGCGGAAGCGATCCGGGTCGGCGACGCCGCGGCGGTGTCGGCGTCCTTCCATCGCATCGGGGAGGGGCTCGAGGATTTCCGGGCGACGATCCTCGCCTCGCCCCCGCCGGCGGATCTCTCCGCCGAGGAGAAAGAGGAGTACGTGTTTCTCCTCGAAGAACGCGCCGGACCGATCGAGGAGCGCGCCGTGGAGAGCTACCGGAACAACCTTCGACAGGCGGTCGCGGGGGACCACTTCGACCCCTTCGTGGCGAAGAGCAGGGAACGGCTTCGGGCCCTGCGGCCCGCCCTGTTCGCGAAAAAACCGGAGTTCGCGTTCCCCGTGGTCCCCGTGCCCGACTTCGTCGGAATCACCGAAAGGACGACGCCATGAGAAGCCGGACCCCCGTCCTGGGGATGATCGTCCTCGGAGCCGCCTTCCTCGCGGGGTGCGCTCCCAACGCCGCCGTTCTTCTCCCCGCGCCGCCGGCGGAAATCGCGAAGGCCCTCCCGGCGAAGTCCCCGGGAGTGCCGCCGCCCTCCCCGGCTTCCGCGCCGGGTCCCGATCCCTCGAACCTATACCGGGACGCCGTGGCGCGGACCCGGGAACTGCTGGCCAAGGGGGAAGGGCGCAAGGCGATCCCGCTCTGGGCCGCCCTCGAAGGATCGCCCTTCGCCGCCGATGCCGTGTTCAACCAGGGGGTCCTCCTTCAACTTTCGGGGGACGTCGACCGTGCCGAGGAACTGTATCGCCGCGCCGCCGCACCGCCGCTGCTTTCCCAACCGGCCGCGGCCAACCTGCTGGGGATCGCCCTGCTCCGTGGAAACCGGGAAACGTTGCGGAATCTCGTCGACGCCGCCGGACGGACGGACGCGGCACGTCCCGGGGAGCGGCTGCCGGAACTCTCGGCGAACCTCGTGGCCGCCCTCGTCGACCTTTCGCGGTTCGACGAGGCGGAAACCTTGTACCGATCGGTTCTGAAAACGGGAAGCACGACCGCGGCGCTCCCGTGGAGCCGCGCCCTGCTCGCCTATCGCAAGGGGGACCTCGCGGACGCACGGCAATACTCCTCGATCCTCCCGCCGCCCGTTGCCGCGCTTTGGCCGGTGGTCGCCTCCCGGACCGCGTGGGAACGGGAAACGGCGAAGGTCCCCCCCCTCGACGGGAAGACGTCCGGTGAACCGCGGTACCTGCTCCTTTCCCGGAACCTCGCCGCCTATGACGCGTGGAGAAAAGGGGATCTCGACGGGTCCGCCACCCTTCTCGCCGGCGGCGCATCCGGCAAATCCCCCCCGGGGGAGTACCTGAACAACCTCGGGATCGTTCTCGCCGAAGCGGGCCGGTGGAAGGAGGCGAAAACCTTGCTGGAGCGGACGGTCGCCGAAGCACCGGACCTCCCGGAAGGGTGGCTGAACCTCGGCATGTTCCGGGAGATGTACCTCGGGGATGCCCCGGGAGCACTCTCTTGCTATGAAAGGTATGGTAAATTAAAGGGTGGAAGAAAAGACGAGGTTTCCAAGTGGGCAGAATGGTTGAGAAAATCGTCCTCGCCGCGTTGATGCTTCTCCCCGTGGCGGGGGCGGCCGCCGATCCGCCTCCTGTCGCGGTCTCATCGAAGCCGGACGCGGCGACGGCGGCTTCCCCCGCGGCAAGGAGCGGGAAAGGGTCTGTCCGTCTCGATGAAGTAAGGATCACCGGCAGCCCGGAGCACCCCGGCGTGCTCTTCTTTCTCCCCCGGGCCCGGTTCCACCTGCTGCCGCTTCGGACCGATGGGGACGGGAAGGATCCGCTCCCGGCGCAAGGTCGGGAGAAGGGGGCGCCTCCCCGGTGAATTTCGATCTCCGCCCGGACGGGATCCTCCTCCTCCAGGAGCATCGGGTGCCGCGGTTCCTTCGCCTCGCGGTCGCCCTGTCGATCCTGCTCCACATCCTGATGCTGCTCTCCAGCCCATACTGGCAGAGCCGGGTCGCCACCGGAGAGCGAATCGTCCAGATCGATATCGCGGAGATGCCGAAGGAGGAGGCGCCGCGGATTCCGGAAGTCCCCATCCGTGTCCCGGAGGCGGTTCCCCCGCCGCCGCCGCGCCCGGCCTCCTCGATGAGTGATACCGTCTCCCCCGAGGCATCGACCGCACCGACCCGGGAGGCGATCCGGGAGAAAGTGGCGTCGCGGGGGCTGCTGAAGATGTTCGGCGGCAAGGGGGACGCGGATCCGCTTCCAGAGATCCGGGTCCCCGGGGACCTCCGCCCCTCCCCTCCCCGTGCAACCGCCAATCCGGCGGACTACGCGCCCCGGACGGCTTCCGAAGGCGGGAAGGCGAGGAACCCGGGGATCGATCGGGAACTCGCGGCGACCGCCAGGGCTTCCAAGGAGATGACGTCCCGGACGTTCAAGACCGACACGGGGTTGGAAGCGGAGATCGCCGGCGCCTCCGGCGAACCTTCCCGCTCCTTCCAGTCGATCGCCGCGACCGTGAAACAGTACCAGGGCGGAATCAAGTATGCGTACAACCGGGAACTGCTCGCGAACCCGAACCTGAGCGGAAACATGCTCGTCTCCTTCGTGATCCGTCCCGACGGTACCGTCGAGTCGGTCGAGGTCCGGCAAAGCACCCTCAACTGGCCTCCCCTCGACGATGCGGTGAAGAAGAGGATGCAGTATTGGAAGTTCGCCCGCGGCACGGGAGGCCCCGTCCGCGTCGTCTTCCCGTTCGTTTTCCACCCCGAGATGTGATCCGCGTGAGAGCCCTCCCCTACTTGGCCTTTTTCCTGACGTTGACGGCGGCCGGACCCGCATACGCTTCCCCGGCGGCGCCGCCCGCCGCCGGTGAGGAGACCGGGTCCCTGGCGGAGCGGCTATCAGGGATCGAGCGGATCATGTGGGAACGGGATGCGCGAACGATCCCGGCACTTCGTGCACAGGCGTCGAAGGACGCGGACGAGAAGGTGCGTGCCCGCGCCCTCGGGGCGCTGACGCTGCTTCGGGACACCGGGGCGCCGATGGTGTACCTGGAACGGCTCTCCCTGGACCCCTCGCCGCGTGTCCGGAGGGCGGCGGCCGACGCCATCGGGACGCTCGGCATCCCGCCGGACCGGATCGAACGCCTCTCCGGTCCGCTGCAGAAAGACACGGATCCGATGGTCCGGGCGGAGTGCGCCCGCGCCCTCGGAAAACTCGGCGCCCGCGCCGCCGTCGGGACCCTGATGTACGTGGTGGCGGCCGATCCGTCTCCGGAGGTGCGCTCCCTGGCGGCGGAGGCGCTCTCCCGCCTCCGGGCGGCCGAGGCCGCACCGATCCTGACGACCTCCGCCCGACAGGACCGCTCCCCGGCGGTTCGCGCCCAAGCCGTCCGGGCCCTCGCGGAGATATCGCCCGTTTCTTCCCGAGACCTCTTCGAAACGCTTTGGAGGGAGACGGGCGAACCCGACGTGCAACTCGAGGCGTATCAGGCACTGCTGCGCTCCGCGGGCGGGAGCCGATGGGTCGAGGAGGGGTTGGGGAGCGCCGACGTTTCGATCCGGTTCCTCGCCCTCCGGGCCTGGTTCTCACAGATCGCGGCGTACCCCCAGGGGAGCCGTTTCCCGCGGTCCTCCCCCGAGGTCGTTCGTCTCGGGATTTTCCTGAAGGACTCCGCGCGCGGGATCCGGGAATTCTCCCGCCAGTCGCTGGAGAAGCTCGGCTACAAGACGCGTCCCGACGGCTTCGCGTACACGATCGACGACCGGTGAGCGATGTAGAGTGGCTTGTGGGTTGTGGGCGTGGGACACACCTTCCCGCAGTGGGAGGACACTCCTTCCCTCCACCCGGGGTTGAACCAGGAATGTCCCCCCCTGGCAGGCATGTCCCCTGAAAGCACTTGCACCTCAAAGGAAACTTTTCCTGCCGTACCCTCGACAATAAACACCCATCGGTGGCTGGTGTCGCGGGCACGGGGGTTGCTATCTACCTCCCCGAATCCGGTCCATCGGACCGGATTCGGGGAGGTCTTATCGCATGCTCGTTCGCGCCCTGTCCTTCGCCGTGCTCGGAATCGACGCGGTTCCCGTGGAAGTGGAGACCGACATCACGCACGGGTTGCCCTCCTACACCGTAGTCGGGCTCCCCGGAAGCGCGGTCCGGGAAAGCGACGACCGGATCCGTGCCGCCGTGCGCAATTCCGGACTCCCCTTCCCCGGCCGGAAGGTCACCGTCAACCTCGCGCCGGCCGATCTACGAAAGGATGGCTCCCTTCTCGACCTGCCGATCGCCCTGTCGGTGCTGTCCGCCGAGGGCGTCCTGCCCGGAGAGGCGCTGTCCGGATGGGTCATCGCGGGGGAACTCTCTCTCGACGGCACGGTTCGTCCGATCCGCGGGGCCCTCTCGCAGTCGATCCTGGCGCGGAACCTTCGGATCCCGGGGGTCATCACTCCCTTCGACAACGGGGACGAGGCGCGCCTGGTGCCCGGGATCCGGGTGGTCGCCGTCCGTTCCCTCCGCGAGGCGGCGGCCGCCCTCACGGGCGGAGATCCTCCCGGCGAGGACGCAGGCGCAATTTCCGGGGACGGCACGGCGAAGGACGCAGGCACCCCCGCTCCCGAGCGCGCTCCCGATCTCTCGGACGTGGTCGGTCAACCGATGGCGCGCCGGGCCCTCGAAGTGGCGGCGGCGGGATGCCACGCGATGCTCCTCGTGGGGCCGCCTGGATGCGGAAAGACGATGCTCGCCGAGCGCCTGCCCGGAATCCTCCCCGACCTCTCGGCGTCGGAGGCCCTCGACGCGACACGCATCTACGGAGCGGCAGGCGAACCGCCCTGGCCCCGCCCTCTCCTTCGCCGGCCGTTCCGGGCGCCTCACCCGTCGATCACCGCGGCAGGTTTGCTGGGGGGAGGAATCCCGCCCCGGCCGGGCGAGATCTCCTTCGCTCACTGCGGCGTGCTTTTCCTCGACGAATTCTCCGAATTCCGCGCCGATGTCCGGGAGGCGCTTCGCCAGCCTGTCGAATCGGGGGAGATCCGGATCGTGCGTTCCGGACACCGGTACCGGTTCCCGTGCCGGTTCCTGCTGCTGGCGGCGACCAACCCGTGCCCGTGCGGCAACGCGGGCCATCCCCGGAAGGTCTGCCGGTGCTCCCCGCCGCTGCTCGAACGGTTCTCGAGAAAGTTTTCGGGGCCCCTCCTCGACCGGATCGATCTCGCGGTCTCCGTGCTTCCGGTCGCGGTCGAGGCGTGGTCCGGCGACGCGCGCGGCGAATCGTCCGCGACGGTCCGGGACCGGGTCGATGCCTGCCGGGCGGTTCAGGAGGCGCGGTACGCGGGGCGCGTTTCCCGGACGAACGGGACCGTCCACTCTTCGACGGCGGAACTCCTGCGGGAGCTCACGCCGGAGGCGGCCGCGTTCCTCACGCGGGCGGCGGAACGGCTCTCCCTGTCGGGAAGGTCGATCGGGAAGGCGTGCCGCGTGGCGCGGACGATCGCCGACCTCTTCGCCGAGCGCCGGGCCGGGCTTCCCCACGTCGCCGAAGCCCTCCAGTACCGCCTGTCGGGATTCGGGTAACCTTACACCCGGTCGGCGATGTCCCAGAACACTTTTTCGACGTAGTTGCGGAACCCGTGGATGAAGGTGCAGCGGGGGTGGAACATCGCGAGCGATCCGCAGAAGTAAAGGCCCGGCACGCTCGACTCCCCGACCGGGGAGATGCGGGGGTATCCCTTCTCCCCGACGCCGACTGTGCCGCCCTCGACCGGGATCCAGCGGGGGCGATACCCCGTGGCGCAGACGATCCAGTCGAACGACTCCCGCGCCCCGGAGGCGAACGCCGCCGTCCCGTCCGACAGGGAGACGACCGGGTCCGCCTCGCGCAGGGAGAGGATCCCGAAGCGGAACAGTTCCTTCAGGACGCTCTCCGACGAGCCGCGGATATGATCCAGCTCCCCCGTCTCGCTGAAGTAGCGCAGCGGACCGCGGGTGCACATCGTCGTGTGCGCGGTCCCGGCGAGCTCGATGCAAAGCTCCGCGGCGGAGTTCGCGCCACCGATCACGAGCACCCGCTTCCGGTCGTACGCCATGCAGCTGATGAAGTCGCCCGAGTGCAGCACGCTCCGGTTTCCGGCGATCCCGGGGACCTCCGGATAGTAAGGCACGGAGGCGCTTCCCGTAGCGATCACGAGGAACCGGCAGGGGATTTCGACGCCTCCGCTCACTGCGACGGCAAACCCCTCCGGCGTCCGCCGCGCGCCGACGACCTCGGTGTGCTCGGTGACATCGAGGTGCTGATCCCGCGCGAAGGCATCCACATAGCACAGGAAATCCTCGCGGGTCGGGAAGGGGCGCCGCACTCCGGGGAAGGACCAGATCGGGTGCCGCAGGGTCAGGGAGGTCCAGTCGGTGCCGGGGACCCCGGGGGATAGAAGAACCATGCCAGGGCGCATGTCGCGCCACGCCTGTCCGACCTTCCCCCGCTCAAGGACCTTGTGCGGGATCCCGTGCTCCCGAAAATGGTGCGACAGGAGGATTCCTGCCGGCCCCCCGCCGACGATGACGACGTCCGCCACGATGCCCGCCTCTCTCCCCGACATTCCCACGCGTCCTGTTCCGGTGTAGTATATCCCCTTCAACATCTGGCTGTTCCACCGCGCGGACGGTTTGCACGGGACAATTTTCGAAGTTGACACGGGAATCCTCTTTCCCTATAGTAATTAGTTCTTATCGAACCGCATGGAGGGCACTGTCCTATGTACGCTGTCGTCCGCACCGGGGGGAAGCAGCTCCGCGTCTCTCCGGGCGATGTCGTCAACGTGGAGAAGCTTTCGGTCGATCCCGGCGCGACCGTCGAACTCACGGACGTGCTGATGGTATCGACCGACCAGGGGACCACCGTCGGAACTCCGACCGTCCAGGGCGCCGCCGTGGTCTGCACGGCGGTCAGGGACGGCAAGGGGAAGAAGATCACCATCTACAAGTACAAGAGGCGGAAGGGCTTCTCGAAGAAACAGGGGCACCGCCAGCCGTTCACCACGCTTTCCGTGACCGAAATCCGGGTCGGTTGACCCGCGGAGAAGGGGCCAGGACACCATGGCGCATAAAAAAGGCGTCGGCAGTTCCAGAAACGGGCGGGACAGCCAGAGCAAGCGGCTCGGCGTGAAACGGTTCGGCGGCGAGTCCGTTTCCGCCGGATGCATCATCATCCGGCAGCGGGGGACCGCGATCCACCCGGGAGACAACGTCGGAATCGGGAAGGATCATACCCTGTTCGCGCTGGTCGACGGCGTGGTTCAGTTCGCCCGCATGGGGAAAGATCGCAAGAGGGTTTCCGTCCTCTCCGCCTCGTAGCGCCTCCCGTTCATGCACTTCATCGATGAAGCCACGATCACCGTCCGCTCCGGGGACGGTGGTCGGGGCTGCGTCAGTTTTCGCCGGGAAAAGTTCGTTCCCCGCGGCGGCCCCGACGGCGGCAACGGGGGGAGCGGCGGGAGCGTCCTCCTCGAAGTGAACCCGAGCTTTTCCACCCTGCTGGACTTCCGGTACCGGAACCTGTTCAAGGCGGCGCGCGGCCAGCACGGCATGGGGAAGAACATGCACGGGAAGGGCGCCCCCGACCGGCGAATCGCTGTGCCCCCCGGGACGATCGTCACCGACGCGGATACCGGCGAGATCCTCGCGGATCTCACGCGCCCCGGGGAAACGCTCCTGGTCGCGAAGGGGGGGCGCGGGGGCCGCGGCAATTCCGCATTCACCTCCTCCGTGAACCAGGCCCCCGACCAGGCGGAACCCGGGCGCCCCGGGAAGGAGCGGCGCCTGCGACTCGAGCTCAAGCTGATCGCCGGGATCGGGCTGATCGGCCTTCCGAACGCCGGGAAATCGACGCTGATTTCGCGCATCTCGCGGGCACACCCGAAGATCGCCGACTACCCGTTCACGACCCTCTCCCCCGTCCTCGGAGTGGTCTCCCACCGGGACCAGGAGATCGTCGTCGCGGACCTGCCGGGCCTGATCGAGGGCGCGCACCGGGGGGCGGGGCTGGGGCACCGGTTCCTGAGGCACGCCGAGCGGACGGAGGGGTTGATCCACCTGGTCGACGCGTCGCAGGATCCCGACGGGATCGTTGCGGCCTACCGCACCATCCGCGACGAAATGGAGAAGTTCGGTCCCGAACTCGCGGCGCGTCCCACCTTGCTCGCCTTCACCAAGATGGACCTGACGGGAGCCCGGGAAAACGCGGAGCGCGCGCTGGCGGAGATCGGACTCCCCGCGGGGGAGATCCATTTCATCTCCGCGGCCACCGGGGAGGGGATCGCACCCCTGCTCGACGGGATGTTGGCCCTGAGAAAGAGGCAGGCGAATGTCGCATGAACGGAGGACCGGGAACCGCGTGCGGGAGATCGTGTCGTCCCACCGCGTCCGGAGGGTGGTGGTCAAGCTGGGGAGCGGAACGGTCACCGACCCCGGGGCGGGACTCCGCCTGTCGACGATCCGCGCTCTCGCGGCGCAGCTTTCGAGCGCCCTCGCGGCGGACGGCGTTTCGTTCGTCGTCGTGACCTCCGGGGCGATCGCGGCGGGGCGCGAGAAACTGGGGATGACGGAACGTCCGCGCACCGTGGCCCTCAAGCAGGCCGCGGCCGCCGTGGGCCAGACATCCCTCATGCGCGCCTACGAGCGGGCCTTCGAGAAACGCGGGCGTCACGTGGCGCAGCTTCTTCTCACCCACGAGGATTTCGAAAACCGGGAGCGGTACGTCAATGCGCGGAATACGCTGGAAGCCCTGCTCTCCCGGGGGATCGTCCCGATCGTGAACGAGAATGACACGGTGGCGACCGAGGAGATCCGCCTGGAGGGGGGGGGAGGCGGGGCGAACGACCACCTGGCGACGCTGGTCACCCAGATGATCGGCGCGGACCTGCTGATCCTCCTGACCGACAGCGACGGCCTCTTCACGAAGGACCCCCACCGGCATCCCGACGCCCGCCGCATTCCCGTCGTGGAGAACCTGGATGACGAGTCGGTCCGGGCGGCCGTTGGCCGGCGGACTTCCGTGGAGGGAACCGGGGGGATGGCGTCCAAGCTGCGGTCGGCCCGTGTCCTCTCCGCCTCCGGGATCCCCGTCGTGATCGCCTCCGGCCTCTCCCGGCGGTCCATTCTCGACGTCCTCGCGGGGAAGGACCGGGGAACCCTCATTCTCCCGCGAAAGGCGGGGAAGATCCGAAGCCGCAAGATGTGGATCGCCTACGCCCTCCACGCCCACGGGACGATCGTCGTGGACGACGGGGCGCGGAAGGTCCTGCTGGAGGGGGGGAAAAGCCTCCTGCCCGCCGGGGTGACCGGGGCGCGGGGACGGTTCCGGCCGGGGGACGCGGTCTCCATCGCCGACCGCCGGGGGCGCGTCTTCGCGCGGGGGATCGCCCGGTGGGGCAGCGAACAGGTGGACCGGGGAAAGGGAAAGCGCAGCGCGGAGGTCCGCACCGTCCTCGGGCCGGAGACCCCGGCCGAGGTCGTCCACCGCGACGACCTGACGATCCTGCCGCATTCCGGGACTCCCGAATCGAGAAAGGGAGGGGCACCGCGATGATCGCGAACGAGACGACCGAGGCGTTGGTGGAACGGATCTGCCGGGCGGCGAAGGCGGCGGCGCCACCGCTGGCCCGCGCCGGGACGGCGGCCCGCAACGAAGCCCTCCGCGCGATGGCGCGGGGACTGCGCGACCGGGCGGAGTTCCTGAAGGCGGAAAACGCCGGGGATGTGGCGGCCGGCGAGGCCAACGGCCTTTCCGGCGCGATGGTCGACCGCCTGCGCCTGACCGACACGGTGATCGCGCAGATGGCGGACGGGATCGACGAGGTGGCGGCGCTCCCGGATCCCCTCGGGGGGATCGAGCGGCTTTCCCCCCGCCCCAACGGCCTTCTGGTCGGCCGGATGCGGATCCCCCTCGGAGTGATCGCGATCATCTACGAGTCGCGCCCCAACGTCACCGCGGACGCCGCGGCCCTGTGCGTCAAGTCCGGGAACGCGGTGATCCTGCGCGGGGGGTCGGAGGCGATCCGATCGAACGTGGCGATCGCCGGGATCCTTCGGGAAGCGCTCGTCGGTGCCGGACTGCCGGAGGACGCCGTTTCCCTCGTCCCGAGGACCGACCGCGCCGCGATCGACACCCTGCTCACGAAGGAGGAGTACATCGACCTCGTCATCCCGCGGGGAGGCGAGGGGCTCATCCGGAGCGTGGCGGAAAAGTCCCGCATCCCGGTGGTCAAGCATTACAAGGGGGTCTGCCACATCTACGTGGACGAGGGGGCGGAGATCCCGCTGGCGGTGCGGGTTTGCGTGAACGCGAAGGCGCAACGCCCCGGCGTCTGCAACGCCATGGAGACCCTCCTCGTGCACGAGGGGATCGCATCCGCGTTCCTTCCCGAGGCGGCGAAGGCGCTCTGCGCCGCGGGCGTCGCGATCCGCGGCTGCCCGGAGACGGTGCGCCTCGTCCCGAACGCCGTCCCCGCCCAAGCAAAGGACTGGGGGACGGAATTCCTCGACCTCATCCTCGCCGTGCGCGTGGTCCCGTCGATGGAAGAGGCGATGGAGCACATCCGGAAGCACGGCTCCCTGCACACCGAGGCCATCATCACCCGCGACCACGGCCGCGCGATGCGCTTCCTGCGCGAAGTCGACTCGTCGCTCGTGCTGGTGAACGCCTCGACCCGCTTCAACGACGGCCACCAGCTCGGGCTGGGTGCGGAGATCGGCATCAGCACGTCGAAGATCCACGCCTTCGGGCCGATGGGGCTGTCCGAGCTCACCACGACCAAATTCGTCGCCTTCGGCGACGGCCAGGTGCGGCAGTAGTGGACGGGCGGAGTCGCCGGATCGCCCTCTTCGGCGGCACCTTCGATCCGTTCCACTACGGCCACCTCCGGATGGCCGTAGAGATCCTGGAGGGGCTCTCGCTGCCCGATCTGTTCCTTGTTCCGTCGGCCCGCCCGCCCCACAAGCCTTCCCGGCCGATGGCCCCCGCGGAGGATCGCCTCGCGATGGCGTCGGCCGCCGTCGCCGGGATCGAAGGAATCTCGGTCCTGGACCTCGAGCTTCGTCGCGACGGCCCGTCGTACTCCCTGCTCACGGTCCGGGAAATCGCGGAAGGGAACCCGGGGGCCGACCTCCTGTTCCTGATCGGCGCCGACGCGTTCGCGGAGATCACCGCATGGCACCGGTACCGCGATCTCCTTACGGCATGCGATTTCCTGCTGCTCCCCCGGCCGGGGATCGCGCCCGAGGCGTCGTTTCCCCCCGGGATCCGCATTGAACCGGAGGGGAACCGTTGCTATAATCTTCCCGGGTGTTCCTACCGTCTCCCCGGCGGACGCCGGCTGCTTTGCCCGGTTCTGCCGGTCCTGGACATTTCGTCGCGTTCCATCCGGGAAAAGGTTCGGCGGGGGAGATCGCTCCGGGGGCTGGTGCCGCCCGAGGTCGAGCGGTACATCACGGACCACGGCCTGTACCGTGGAGAAGAAAGAGGGTAGCCGGTCATCACCACGCGGGACACACTGCTTCGATGCGCCGGCCTCGCGCGGGAGAAGAAGGGTTTCGGCATCCTCGCCCTCGACGTCCGGGAGCACGCCGGCTTCACCGACTACTTTCTCATCTGCTCGGGGAGTTCCGACCGGCAGGTCCAGGCCCTTTCGAGGCACATCGCGGAGACGCTGAAGAAGGAACGGGGGGTCAAGGCCCTCGGCACCGAAGGGCTTCGCGAGGGGCGGTGGGTGCTCCTCGACTACGGTGATTTCGTGGTGCACGTGTTCCAGGACAGCGTGCGCGAGTTCTACAACTTCGACCAGTTGTGGGGGGCGGCGCCCGAGGTGCCGGTTCCCCAGGAATAACCGGAGGGCATGGCGCCGATGGCGGTTCGCCTTCTCTTTCTGCTCTTCGTCGTCATCCTCGTCGCGTTCTCCTACATTTCCCTGCTGAACGGCCAGCATGTGCCGTTCTACTACTCCGCCACCCGGCAGATCGACATCTCGGTCAGCGAGCTGGCGATCCTCGCCTTCTCCCTCGGGGCGGCGATGGTCATCCTGGGGACGCTGGTCAAGGACGTGACCGCGGCGTCGCGGAACTGGCGGGAGCGCCGGGAGAAGCAGCGCCGGGACGCCGCGCGGGCACGGGCGGCCAGGGCGGGGGAACTGGTGCAGCGGGGGACGCTCCCTGAGGCGGTCAAGGAGCTGACGCGCAGCCTTGCCGTCAACCCGGACGACCGGGAGGCGCTGGATCTCCTCGCGGCCGCGCAGGCGGAGCTCGGCAGTCCCCTTGAGGCGGTGAAAGCCCTCACCCGGATGAAGCAGATCGATCCGTCGGACCTCTCGGTGTACTTCCGGCTGGCGCGCCAGTACCGGGAGATGAACGACCCCGAGGCCGCGCTCGCGACATTAAAGGCCGTCGAGGCGACGGAAGAGGAGAATCCCCGCGCCTGGGAGGCGATCCGGGATATCCATCTGGCGCGAGGAGAGATGGTCCAGGCGTACAACGAGCAGAAGAAACTCCTGAAGCTTCGGGGGAAGGACGCTACCCGCGCCGAGCAGGCGATGTTCCTCTCCCTCCGGTATGAGAAGGCACTCGTCCGCCTCGCACAGGGGAAGGGGGACGACGCCGAGCGACGGCTACGGGACGTGATCAAGGACGACCCGTCCTTCTGCGCGGCCTACGTCGCCCTCTCCGAACAGCTCAGGGCGCGAAGCCTCGACGATGCGACGGAGATCCTCCTGCAGGGGTTCCGCGCGACGCGCAATCCCGTCTTCCTCATCAAGCTCGAGGACCTCTGCGTGGAGACGGAGCGTCCCCAGGCGATGATCCGGATCTACTCCCGGCTGCAGCAGGAGTTCCCCTCCGACTACGACGTCAACCTCTTCATGGGAAAGTTCTTCCTGCGGCTCGAGATGATCGACGAGGGATTGGAACAGTTGTTGAAAGCCGAAACCCTGGACCCGGAGCGCGAGTCGGTGAACATCCTGCTCGCGGAAGCGTTCCGGCGAAGGGGGCGGTATGAATCGGCGAGCCTGCACTACCAGCGAGCCTTCGGCTACAAGCGGAGATACCTCATCCCCTTCCGGTGCTCCTTCTGCGGTTCCTCCACCATCAAGTGGGCCGCCCGTTGCCCCTCCTGCGGGGCATGGAACGGGTACGCCATCGACCACGGCAACCGGGAGTACGCCGTCACCGCCACCTCCCGCTGAACCTCCGCACGCCGCACCTCAACACGAGCGCGATCCCGGAAGACGTTGTGCCCCCCGTTTTTCCTACTGCGGGGGTACCCCAGCAGCGCGAAGCTCGTACTGGGGCGCCTCCGGAACTCACCCTCCGGCTGCGCCCCCCCTCCTGCGGCGACTCCGCCGGACTCTCCCGTTGTGCCCCCTGTTTTTCCTACTGCGGGGGTACCCCGGCAGCGCGAAGCTCGTACTGGGGCGTGCGCCTTTCATGCTGCCTTCCCGATACGTTACCGGATTCGTGCATTGAAGCGCTTAACGCTGTCGACATGGTTCGGTGATCTCCGGGACCTCCTGCCGTCCGCATCCCCCGACCTTTCGTCCTCCGCCGTTGCACGATGGCCCGCGTACGCCGGAGCGACATGCCCCCGGTGCGGCGCGTTCGAAGGTTCCGGGCCCGCGCCCGATCCGTCCCCCTGTAGCCTCTGTTCCGCCGCCCCTCCCCCGTTCGACGCCGCGCGCTCCCTCTTCGCCTACGCGGGGGACGTTCGCGCCGCGATCGTCGCGGCGAAATACGCGGGCCGCCCCTACCCGGTCGACGCGGTGGCCCTCCGGCTTAACGAGGCCCTCGCGGGGCGATGGAGGGACCTGATCCCGGACGGAGCTCCTCCGACCGTGGTCCCGGTACCGGCCCACCCCTGGAAATATTTCCGGCGTGGGTTCAACCTCCCCGCGCTGATCGGTTCCCGTCTTTCGCGGCACATCGGTCTCCCGTTCGATCCGTTGGCGCTTTCGAGAACCCGGGAGCGGGTTCCGCAGGCGCGCCTCCCAGGAATCCTCCGGCACGAAAACGTCGAGAGGGCTTTCCGTGCGCCGCGATGCCGGATCGTTCCGCAGGCGATCCTTCTGATCGACGACGTGTACACCTCCGGCGCCACGGCGGAAGCGTGCGCCCACGCCTTGAAAAGCGCCGGCGCGGCCTCTATAGTGGTCGTGACGGTCGCGCGCGCCGTCACCTGATCCCGACGCACCGCATGGAGCCCCGATGCCCGTCTCGCCGTTCCTCGCCGCCGCGCTGCAGTTCCGCGTCGACGTAGCCGACGTTCCCTCGAACCGGGAGCGCGCCGTTCGCCTCATCGTGGAGGCCGCCGGGCGGGGCGCACGTCTGTGCGTGCTGCCGGAAATGTGGAGCACGGGGTTCGCGGAGGAACGCCTTCTCCCGCTCTCCCGGACGACCCCGGAGGTCCTCCACGAACTCCGGTCGCTTGCTGCACGACACAAGGTGGTCGTCGCGGGGTCCCTTCCGGAACGGGTCGGGCGCGGAGTGTACAACACCCTCTACGTCGTCAACGCCACGGGAGTCGTCACCGGCGAGTATCGGAAGACGCACCTGTTCTCCCCCTCGGGGGAGAACCGCTGGTTCCGGAGGGGTGTCTCCGCGGGCGTCATCCCCACGGACGCGGGGACCGTGGGCCCCCTCATCTGCTACGATCTCCGGTTTCCGGAACTATCCCGGAAATATTTCCTCGATGGCGCGGGCGTGCTGTGCGTGTCGTCCCAGTGGCCTTCCGTACGGCGCGCCCATTGGCGGATCCTCACGGTCGCCCGGGCGGTGGAAAGCCAGGCGTACGTCGTGGCGGCGAACGCCGTCGGACCGTCGGGACCGTTCCGCTACGCGGGCGACTCGGTGATCGTCTCCCCCGACGGCGAACGACTCGCTTCGGTCGGGGAGGAGGAAGGAATCGCCCTGGCGACGATCGATCCGGGCGTCGTCCTGGAAACCCGAAGGAGGATCCCATGCCTCGCGGACCGGAACACCCGGGCATACCGGAAGACCCGTCGGCCCGCGTAATCCCACGCCGGGGCGTGCGTGCCCTCTGCGCGCGGCTCCGCAGCGAGGGGAAGCGGATCGTCTTCACCAACGGCTGCTTCGATCTCCTGCACGCCGGGCACGCGCAATACCTTCGGCGCGCGGCGGCGCTGGGCGACGTTCTCCTGGTGGGATTGAACAGTGACGCCTCCGTCCGCCGCCTGAAGGGGGAGGGGCGACCGGTGCAGAGGGCCGCGGACCGGGCGTATCTTCTCGCCTCGCTTTCCTGCGTTTCCTACGTGACGATTTTTCCCGAGGACACCCCCGCGCGGTTGATCGGGGAGGTGATGCCGCACGTCCTCGTCAAGGGGGGCGACTGGAAGGGGAAAAAGATCGTGGGGTCGGACGTAGTCCGCGCGCACGGCGGCGTCGTGAAGACGATCCGGTTCCTCCCCGGCCGCTCGACGACCTCGATCCTGGCCCGTGCCGCCGATGTCAGGCGGAAGGGTCTCCGATCTTCCGAAGGGAGGACAGGAACGTCGCGATCTCCGCGCGCGTCGTGAAGGGGCCCGGACTCACGCGAACGGTCCCGGCGGGGAAGGTTCCGAGGGCGCGGTGACCGTTCGGGGAGCAGTGCAGCCCCGCCCGCACCAGCACGCCGCTCCGCTTCTCCAGCCGCGCACCCACTTCCGCCGGATCCATCCCCTCCACCCGGAACGACACCGCCGACCCGCGAAGCAAAGGATCCGCCGGCCCGTAGACGTTCACCCCGGGGATCTTCGACATCTTTTCGAGCAGCAGGGCGACGAGAGCGACCTCCCCGCGGCGGATCGTCCCGACCCCCTTGCGAAGGATCCACGCAAGGGAGACGGCGAGCCCGGCCGCTCCCACGCTGTTCCGCGTCCCGGACTCGAGGGCGTCAGGGAAAAACTCCGGTTGGCGGTCGGACTCGGAGCGGCTCCCCGTGCCCCCCTCGATCAGCGGGACGATCGGCACCCCCTCCCGGACGAAGAGAAACCCGGTCCCCTGCGGCCCGAGAAGCCCCTTGTGACCGGAAGCGGCCAGGAGGTCCGCAGGCAGGGAGGAAAGGTCGACCGGTACGGCCCCCGCCGTCTGGGCGGCGTCGATCAGCGTCAGGATCCCGCGGCGGCGCGCCGCCGCGACGACGGCGTCCACCGGCTGCAGCGCCCCCGAGACGTTCGAGGCGTGGACCATCACGACCAGGCGCGTCGCCTTCCGGAACGCGGCGATCATGTCCCGCGCCTCCGTCACCCCGTCTTTCCCCGCGGGGACGACCGTGACGCGAACGCCCGACGCCTCCATCCGGCGCAGGGGCCGCATCACCGAGTTGTGCTCCACCGAGGTGGTCACCACGTGGTCGCCGGGCCGGAGCACCCCCTTGATCGCCTGGTTCAGCGCGGCGGTGGCGTTTTCCGTAAAAACGAAACGGGAGCTGTCTGCGACCCCGAACAGCTCGGCGAGGCGCTCCCGCGCGGCGAACAGGTCACGGGCGGAACGGATGGAGAGGGCGTGTCCGGAGCGGCCGGGGTTCCCGGCCCGAAGGATGGCGTCCGCCACGGCCTTCGCCACACCGGGCGGCTTGGGCAGGGAGGTCGCCGCGTTGTCGAGGTATATGTACGGAACGGACCGGGACAGATCAGGACTCCAGCGGGATGACGAGAACGAGGCCCTGGCGGAGGGGCTGATCTTTTTTCAGTCGGTTCCGATCCGCGAGACGGTCGATCGTGACGCCGTAGACGCGCGCGATCTGGTCGAGGGTGTCCCCCTTGTGCACCTTGTAGCGCGTGATCTTCTTCCGGACGTCCTGCGCCGCGCCGACGGCGGAGGCGGGGGATTTCGTCCCCCCCGACGCCTTCGGGGCCGCCGTTTTCACCTTGCGCGATTCCGCGTCGCCGGCGGGTTCCGGCAGGACGAGGTGCGCACCCACCTTCAGTTTCGACGCCGGCTTCAGCCCGTTCGCGCTCGCGAGTTCCGTCACCCGGACCCCATGCCTTTTCGCAAGGCGCGCCAGCGTGTCCCCCTTCCGCACGATGACGGCATCCCCCGGTTCGGGACGCCGCCCTCCCCGGATGCGCGCCCTTCGGCTTCCCTCCTCCACCCGCATGTGCGCCATCGTGAGCTGGTCCGGTGAAACCTCGGTCCCGGGAACCGCCTCGGTCTCCTCAAACCCCGTCACGGGGATCACCAGGCGCGCGGTACGCCCGAGGGAGTCCCGCTTCAGGCCGTTCAACTCCTTGAGGACCGGTACCGTGGACTTGTACCGGTCGGCCAGCGCCTGCAGCGTCTCCCCCCTTCGGACGTTGTGCTGGAGGAAGGTGATCTTCGCCTGGGTGCGGATCTCCTCCATCCGCTCCTCGGCGAGCCGCGCCGCGTCGACGGAGAGCCGAAGGTCGTATCGCTCCCGGTTCGGCGGGGTGCAGAACCGCCGAAGCTCCGGGTTCCAGTCGCGGATCGTCTCCACGGGAACCTCGAGAAGACGGGCCACCGCCGCCAGGTCGGTCCCTCCCGGCACCGTCACGGTGCGCAGGTCCAGCGGCGTCTCGTAGGCGACATCTCCGAAGCCGTATTTGTCGGGATCCTTGGCGATGGTCAGCGCCGCCAGCATCTTGGGGACGTAATCCTTCGTCTCCTGCTTCAGGTAGCCGTGACGGATGAGCTCGGAGAAATCGTCGGACTTGTACCGGGTAACCGCCCTCTGGATCTTCCCCTCGCCGGCGTTGTACGCGGCGGCGGCGAGCGGCCACGACTCGAACATCCCGTAGAGATCCCGAAGGTAGGAAGCGGCGGCATGCGTCGACTTCTCGGCGTCCCGCCGCTCGTCGGCCCACCAGTCGATACGCAGGCCGTACCTGCGGCCGGTTTCCGAGATGAACTGCCAGGGCCCGGCCGCCTTCGCCACGGAGTATGCCTTGGGAGAGAACCCGCTTTCGATCAGCGCGACGTAGACGAGGTCCTCGGGGAGGCCGTACCGGACGAGGATCTTCTGCATCATCCCAACGTACTTCCCCGAGCGGGACAGGTATAGTTCGAACTTCTTCCGTCCCCCGGTCTGGAAGTAGCGGATGAACTTCTCGATCGGGTTGGTGATCCCGGAGAAGACCCCCCCCTTCCCTTTCTCCACCTCCTTCGAGGCGCTGGCGAAAAACTCCTCCCCCATTCTCTCTTCCTCTTCCGCGACATCCCCGAGGTTTTTCGTCACCTGCAGGTCGACCTCGCCGGGAGAGAGGACCCGGTCGGGGGCCTTTTCCGAAGGAGGCGCGACCAAGGATACCGTGGGGATGGCGGGTAGCCGGGACGGCACGGCGGCCGGGACGGGGGTCCCCGGGGCGGGAAGATTCTGCGCGGGAGTCGATGGGGCCGGTACCGGGGGAACCCCCGGGGGGGGGCCGGAAGGAACCGCCGCCGGCACGTCAAGTGTGACCTTCGCCGGAGGAACGGCCGTGGAGGCAGGCGCGGAGTCCGGCGATTTCCCGACCTTCGCACCATCGGGAGTAACCGCCGTTCCCCCTGCCGTCGCCGGCGAAAGCACGTCCGCGGTCCCCCCGAAAGACGGGATTGACACGAACAGCAGAAGGAATCCCGCCGCCGCGAGAGCGCTCCTCACGACCCACCTCTCAAAGAAACCTCCCTGATAACAACATAAATGCTTATTTTATTTGATGAATTCCACGCTGTCAAGGGTCTGCCCCCAAGAAGTCTTCCGATGGAATCGGCCGTCGGACCATGGTCCGGGGTTATCCCGTCGACCCTGTTCCATCGTATCGGTCGAACGAGGGAAAAAATTCACCTCCGCCGGCAACCCTCAGAGGGACACGAGGTCGTACTCCCCCCCCTCGCGGGGAATATGGGCGGACGCGGGGAGCAGGCGCTCTCGCGACAGGATCTCCCGGGCACGGTCGCGCTGATCGAGAGGGATCCGGATCGCGAGCCCGCAATCGGATGTGAGGCGTCGGGGGACCGGAATCAGGCGCAACGGCACGCCACCCCCCTTCAGCCGCTTCTCGGCCGACAGGACCTGGTGGGTGCCCCGGAAGATGAGGATCATGACCGGATCCGTCGCGTGGGTCAATTTCACTGTAGTATGGTACCACTCGAACCGCATATCCCCGACACAAGCCACAGAGGGATCTGCAGTGGGGGACACTCTTTCCCTGATCCCCCAACAGACCAAGAGTGTCCTCCCACTGCGGGAAGGTGTGTCCCCCACCGACGGCGTCGCTTCCTCCCCCCCGGAATCCGATTATAATAATGCGATGAGCGTCCCCGCCGCCTCCTTCCTGCCTCAGGTACCCTGGGCCCTGATGGCCCTCATCGGGGGTGCCGCGCTTACCGTAAATATCCCTTTGGGGTACGCCCGGGAGGGATTCCGGAGATTCTCGATCGGGTGGTTCGTCTGCGTCCACCTCTCCGTCCCTTTCATCGCCTGGCTGCGGCTCGTAAACCACGTGAGCGCGTGGGGGATCCCTGCCTTCGTCGCGTGCGCCGTGCTGGGACAGATCGCGGGGGGGAAGGTCCGCCGGATCCGTCGGGGTCGGCCGTGAGACGGAAAGACGCGGCACCCCTGTCGTCGATCCTCGACGCGTTCCTCGAGTCGCTCCGGATCCCGCATGTTGCCTTCCTCGTTTCGCTGCGGAAAGGATGGCCGGAGATCGCCGGCCCGCTGGTCTCGCGAAACGCGACCCCCCTGTCGCTGCGGAACGGCGTCCTCACGGTCGTCGTGCGGAATCCCGCGTGGGCGCAGGAACTCCGGATGAGCAAGATCCCGATGATCGAGAGGATCCGGGAGACGGTGGGAGAAAGGATCCCGGTGAGCGATATCCGGTTCACCGTGGGCTCCCCCGCTTCGGTCGGGGAGGCGGAAGGCCCGCCGCGCGAGGAGCCCCCGTTCCCGGCCGGTCCCGATCCGGAAGGACTGTCCGTCGTGGCCGACCCGCAGACGCGCGAAAGCCTGCGCGCCATCGCCCGCCGGTCCAAACCCTGAAATGAAAATGCAGCCCTGGGCTGCGTTTCTAAAGCACTACCCCCCTTCGGAAGAGGCGGCAGATCCGCTCCACCTCCCCGCAATACTTTTCCCGATCCCCATGAAGGAACAACGGTGGAAGGGAGCGAGGGGTCCCCGCTTCGCCACGGACAGCGCAACAAAGAACGCGGGAGGGCGGTGATCCTTCGCGGGGATGCACGACCCGCAGGAGATCCATGCGCAACCCCTCCTTCGCGGCGCACGGTTCGACCTCCGGGAGCCGTGAAAACGGCAGGACGAAGGCGAACCGGCCGGCCGCGGAAAGAAACCGGGACGCCGCCGCGAAGAGCTCCGGCAGCGTGCAGGTCACCTCGTGCCGCGCCGTCTCCTTCCCGGGATCCGGGTTTCGACGCCCGTGTCCCGCGCGGCCGTACGGAGGATTCGACACCACCAGGTCGAACGAACCAGGCTCGGCCCCGGGGATATCCCCCCGAAAATCCCCGGGCACGGCGACCAGCCGTCCATCCGGGCAATTGTCGCGGAAATTCCGGCGCGCGAAATCGAGCAGACCTTCCTGGAGATCCACGCCGGTGCCGGTGAGCATCCCGGGGGCGAGGCGGGAGAGCAAGAGCAGGAGAACACCGCATCCCGTTCCAAGATCGAGAACCGTACCCCGGCAGAAGGGAGCGGCGAACCCCGCGAGAACCACGGAGTCGATCGAGAAGCGGTACCCCCGCTCCGGCTGGCGGATGATCAGCCGGTCGGGCACATGCGGTGCTGGTTTGTGGTTTGTGGGCGAGGGACACTCCTCCAACCGCAGTACCGACAACCTCCAGGAATGTCCCTCGAAAGCGCCTGCACCTTACAGGGACCTTCTCCTGCCGTACCCTTCGCAGCAAAGATCCATCGGTGGCTGGTGTGAGCGGTTACCCGGGTACGCGGTCATCTCCGCCCACGGGGAAGATGAGCAGTCCCGTCCCGATCTTCGGGTAGAAGAAGGTCGACTTCTGCGGGAGGACGTGCCCGGAGAGGGAAACGTCGCGGAATTCGGCGACCGACACGGGGTTCAGGAAGAAGGCGGCCTGGATCGCTCCGGAAGCGAGATCCGCGGTCGCCTTCGTGGGATCCTTGTAATACTTGACGCACTGCCCCGCCGTCACGGCCTCGGGAGAGATCCCCAACAGCTGTTCGAACAGGTAGCCGTGCAGAAGGACGACGTCGAGGCTGCGCAACTGCGGAGGGAACTTCGAGAGGTGCCGGTCGCAGAACGCGCGCAGGTCGGGGAATGTGACCAGGTGAAACCGGCCGTCTCCGGTGCTCCATCCGATCGCCTTCCCGTCGCGGCCCGCCGCCTCCACCGCCCGCATCGCATCCTCGGGCGAGCCGTCGCCCGTTTCTACCGGCAGGTGCGCCCGCACCTTCGCGAGGAAATCGGCGGCGGAGAAATCCGGCAGGGAGTGGATCCCCCGATGGGTGGGAAGGATGACGATCCCCTCGTCGTCCATGTTGCAGAGGAACATCAGCACGTGCTCGTACGCTGAGCCCGGGTTCACGCCATGGTTTGCACGCATCTCGTCACGGAAGGCGAGGGCGGTCTCGTACCGATGATGCCCGTCGGCGATGAACACCCCCTTGTCGGCCATCGTTTCGACGGCGCCGAGGATCGCCTTCGGCTGCGTGACGGTCCAGACGCGATGCTTCACGCCGAGATCGTCGACCGCAGCCAGGTCGGGGGAGGCGGGCATCCCCGCGCGCAGCTGTTTCAGGACCGCGTTCCCGGGGTCGGAGTAGAGCCCGAAGATGGGGCTCATGTGGGCGTCCGTCACCCGCATCAGGGCGAGACGGTCCGCCTTGGGCTTCGCAAGGGTCCGCTCGTGGGGAAAGACGACCCCTTCGCCGAAGGGCGACAATTTCAGCGCCCCGAGAAACCCTTTCCGCACGAAGGTCCCCTTTTCGGGGATCGTGAACTCCTGTTCATAGTAGTAGAGGGCCGGAAGCGGGTCGCGGACCAGCGTTCCCTCGACCTGCCATTCCCGGAACAGGACCGCCGCACGGGTGTATTTATTCGACTCCGGGCCGTCCCCCTCCTTCGCCTTCCCGAAATCGATCCACACGATATTGCGGGGGTGGCGGCGATGGAGGGCATCCTGCTCCTCCGGGGAGATGACGTCGTACGGCGGCGCCACCACGCGGGTCAGGTCTTCCACGCGCTTCACGTCGTAATGGATCCCGCGGAACGGTTTCACATCGGCCATGGCGTCACCCTCTCTGCAGGTATTCGATGATGTCGCGAAACGGGAGAACCCCCTCCCGCAACAGGACCGGGTGGTCGTCGATCATCCGCACCACGGTGGACCCGGGGGAGTTCACGGCGCCTTCCCGGCGCGCGTTCCCGGAAGGCGCTTTGCCCCCCGTTCTTCCTGCTGCGGGGGTACCCCGGCAGCGCGAAGCTCGTACTGCCCCCTTGTCTACTCCCATCGGGGGTACCCCGCCGGCGCGAAGCTCGAAGCGGGGTGGGGCGCCCCCCCACAAGACCCAGTCGACGGCCCCGGTGAATTCCCGGACGATCTCCTCGGCGGACCCCCACGCACCGGGGTTCCCGGACCGGTTGGCCGACGTGCCGGTGACGGCGCCGGAGAGGCCGGCCGCCAGCGCCCGCGGGACGGGGTGGTCGGGGACACGCAGTCCCACCGTGTCTCCCCCGCCGGTCACGGCCGGGTGGACTCCAGGATCCGCGGGGAGCACCAGCGTGAGGGCTCCGGGCCAGAACCGGTCCATGAGGCGGGCGGCGGCGGGCGGAACGTACCGCGCCCAACGGTCGACCTGTTCCGCCCTCGACAAGAGCAGCGGGATCGGTTTCCCCCGGTCCCGCCCCTTGGCGGCGAACAACCGGGCGAGCCCCGTTTCCGAGCACGGGTCCACGCCGAGTCCGTACACGGTGTCGGTGGGAAAGATCACCGCCCCTCCGGCGCGTAACGAAGCGACTACCTCCGCCGGGAAGCACGGTACACGATCGGCATCGAGGAGGACCAGGCGCGTCACTCCGGGCGTCCCCCTGGCATGCAGTTCACGGAAGCCGCTTCGCCGCCTTCTCGACGGCGCCCGCCATCGCCTTCCGACCGGCCCGGATCTTCGCGCGAAGCTTCGTGGACGAAAGGGAAAGGATCTGCGCCGCGAGGTGCCCCGCGTTCTGCGCCCCCGCCTTTCCCACAGCCACGGTCGCGACCGGCACACCTGCGGGCATCTGGACGGTCGAGAGCAGGGCGTCGAACCCGCCAAGGGCCGACCCGGCCAGCGGCACACCGATCACCGGGAGCACCGTCTCGGCGGCCACGCACCCGGCGAGGTGCGCCGCGGCTCCCGCCCCGGCGATGATCACCGAGAACCCTTCCTTCTCCGCGCCGCGGGCCAGCGCCTGGGTCCGGCCCGGCGAGCGGTGCGCGGAGGCGACGGTCATCTCGTACGGGATCCCGTAGCCCGACAACACCTCCGCCGCCGCCCGCATCGTCTCCGCGTCGGAGGCGCTTCCCATCAGGATCAGCACCTTCCCCGCCATCATCCGTTCCCCCGCGCCAGCGCCTTCCGCCCGATGTCGGTGCGCCAGTAGGCCCCTTCCCAGTGGATCTTGTCCACGGCGCCGTATGCCCCGGCGATCGCCTGTTTCAGGGTGTCGCCGATCGCCGTGACGCCGAGAACGCGCCCGCCATGGTTCACCAGGCGCCCATCCATCATCGCCGTGCCGGCGTGGAACACCACCACGCCCTCCTCTTTCCCCGCCTCCTCGATTCCCCCGATGGGGCGCCCCTTCTCGTAGCTCCCGGGGTAGCCGGCGGAGGACATCACGACGCAGACCGTCGGCCTCGGGTCGATCTCCATCTTCGCGTCCGTGATCTCCCCCCGCGCGCACTGCAGAAGCAGGGGGACGAGATCGCTTTTCAGGCGAAGGAAGAGCGGCTGCGCCTCGGGGTCGCCGAAGCGGACGTTGAACTCGAGGACACGGGGGACCCCCCGTTCGATCATGAGCCCCGCGTACAGGATGCCGCGGAAGACGATCCCCTCGGCTCGAAGGCCCGCCAGCAGCGGCTCGAAGATCTCCCGATGCACCCGCGCCTCGACCTCGGGCGTCACGACGGGCGCGGGGGAATATGCTCCCATCCCGCCGGTGTTGGGCCCGGCATCGTTGTCCCCGATCCTCTTGTGATCCTGCGAGGAAGGAAGCGGAACGAACTTGTGCCCGTCGGTGAACACGATATACGACGCCTCCTCGCCCGGCAGGCAATCCTCGATCACGACACGCTCCCCCGCGTCGCCGAACACCCGCCGCTCCATCACGTCCTTCAGGAACGCGATCCCCTCCTCGTACGTCTGCGCGACGGCAACGCCCTTCCCCGCCGCGAGTCCGTCCGCCTTGACCACCACCGGCAGCCGGTGGGCAAGGAGATACTGCTCCGCCTCGTCGTACTCGTCGAACACCCGGAAGGAAGCCGTGGGGATGCCGTACTTCCGGAGGATGGTCTTCATGAAGACCTTGGAACCCTCCATCTGCGCGCCCGCGCGGTCCGGGCCGCAGACGAGGAGGCCTTCCTTCGCGAGGAGGTCGGTCAGCCCCGCCGCCAGCGGGGCCTCGGGACCGACCACGGTGAGGTCGATCTTCTTCGACACCGCGAAATTCCGCAGCCCGTCGAGGTCGTCCACCGCCAAGGGGACGCACTCCGCGTGGCGCGCGATTCCGGGGTTTCCGGGGGCAGCGTAGATCTTCGACACGAGGGGGCTTTTCGCGATCTTCCAGGCCAAGGCGTGCTCGCGGCCGCCGCCGCCGACGATGAGGACAGAAATGCCCATTCCACTTTCCTCCGCTTCGCTGGGCAAGGAGGCTAACCTCCTAATGCCGGAAGTGCCGCACCCCGGTGAACACCATCGCCATCCCGTGCTCGTCGGCCGCGGCGATCGCTTCCGCGTCGCGGACCGACCCGCCCGGCTGGATCGCCGCGGTGGCCCCCGCCCCGGCGGCGACGTCGAGGCCGTCCCGGAACGGGAAGAAGGCGTCGGAGGCGACGACGGTCCCCTTCGTCGGGTGCTGCGCCTTCATCACCGCGATTTTCGCCGAGTCGACCCGGCTCATCTGCCCCGCCCCCACCCCGACGGTGCGGTCCTTCATCGCGTAGACGATCGCGTTCGATTTTACGTGCTTGCACACCTTCCACGCGAACAGCATCGCCTCGAGCTCGTCCGGGGTGGGCTTCCGCTTCGTCACCACCTTCAGGTCCTTCGGGTCGAGCACATGCCGGTCGTTCGTCTGCAGGAGCAGCCCGCCGCTCACCCGCTTCATCTCGAACGTCCGCGCGTCCGACCATCGGAACACGCCGCCCGTGGACAGGACGCGGAGGTTCTTCTTTGCCGAGAGGATCTTCCGCGCTTCCTTGTCGTAGGAGGGGGCGATGATCGCCTCGAAGAAGGTGTTGGCGACTTCCCGGGCCGTCTCGGAGTCCACCGGCCGGTTGAAGCCGATCACACCGCCGTAGGCGGAGACGGGGTCGCACTCGCGCGCCTTCTTGAAGGCGTCCACGAGACGGCGCTTCGAGACCCCCACGCCGGAGGGGTTCGTGTGCTTGATGACGACCGCGGCGGGGATGGCGAATTCGAGGGCGAGCTGCAGCGCCGCATCGATGTCGACGATGTTGTTGTAGGAGAGCTCCTTTCCCTGCAGCTGCTGCGCGCCTCCCAGCGTCGGCTCGTCGGGCAGCGTGCTGTCGGTGTAGAACGCCGCCGCCTGGTGCGGGTTCTCGCCGTACCGGAGACCCTGGAGCTTCCGCCACTGGGCCGTGAAGGTCACGGGGAACGGCTCCACCCCCCCTTGCCCCGCGCCGAGGTAGTTCGAAATCGCCGCGTCGTACCGTGCGGTCAAGGCGAACGCCTTCCGCCCGAGCTCCTTCATGGTCTCCTCGTCGAGGTTTCCCGCGTTCTTCTTCAGCTGCGCGAGGACCGAGGGGTAGTCCGCGGGGTCGCACACCACCGCGACCGACTGGCAGTTTTTCGCGGCGGACCGCAGCATCGAAGGCCCGCCGATGTCGATGTTTTCGATCGCCTCCTCCCGCGTGCAGCCGGGACGCGCGATCGTCGCCTCGAAGGGGTAGAGGTTTCCGACCAGCATGTCGAACGGGACGATCCCGTGCTCGCCGATCGTCTTCATGTGCGCCGTATTCCCGCGCAAGGCGAGCAGCCCGCCGTGGATCTTCGGGTTCAACGTTTTCACCCGCCCGTCCAGCATCTCGGGGAACCCGGTGTACTCCTCGATGAGGCGCACCGGGACCTTCTTCTCCCGCAGGAGCTTCGCCGTGCCCCCCGAGGCGTACAGTTCGACGCCGAGGCGGGAGAGCGCGGCGCAGAACTGCGCCACGCCGGTCTTGTCGGATACGCTTACGATCGCCCGATGGATTCTCGCCATGGTCTGGGATCCTTTCCTGGTATCGCGTTGCGGTATTTGCGGATCGGGGTGTGGCGTCACGGCTTGATGGGAACGGCCCCCAGGACGGTCTTGAGGTCCTCGTCGGCGAACTTGATCCCGAAACCGAGGAACAGGGTCCGCAGGTTGCTCTCGGTCGCCAGCACGTCGTCCACTCCGCCGGTCACGAAAAGGTTTTTGACGATATCATAGTTGCCATACAGCTTCAAATGCGGGGGCAGGTCCTTGCGGGAGAAGTTCTTGCGGGAGAAGTCCCAGGCGTCCGCCCCGATCGTCAGCCGGTTCTTCAGAAGCTCGTAGTCCAGGCCCAGACCGCCGGTGGATTCGATCACGCCGCCCTTCACCGTGAGGCCGGAGAATTTCCTGGCGATCAGGGCGGAGACCTTCAGCTTGTCGTCGAACTTCTCCTCTGTAACGGTCGTGGGCGTGCCGTTGACGGTGATGGTCGACGTGCTGGAGCTGAACTTCCCGCGCGGGTCGTCCACCACCCCGATCGTGTAATACTTGTCCGCCGTCGGCTGGAGCCGGAGGTTCACGTAGTGCTTGAACTCGGACGGCCCCTGCTGCCACTCCAGCCGGTAGTCGACGAACGTCTTCAACTGCTCCGTCTTCCGGACGTACTTGTTGATCCCCTCGAGAGTGTCGGTAAGGGAGCCGTGGGCCGTGTTGTCGTTGACGAGCATCCCGAGGGTCCCCTCGCCGCGGTCGATCTTGGCCATCACCCTCCCGGCGGCGTCCAGCGTGTTGTCGAGGCGCGCGGAGGCTGCCTTGAGGTTCTTGATGCTCTCCTTCAGGTTCTCGCGGTTGTCCCCGACGACGCCGCTCACCCCCTCGCTCATCCGCTCGAGCTTGCGCACCAGCGCCGGCGTCTCGTTCTTCAGCGTGTCGGAAAGAGCCCGGAGGTTGGCGATCGTCGCGCGGACGTCCTGCTTGTTGCTCGCGGAGATGTCGGAGAGGTCCGCGGAGAGCCGGTCGATGTTCGCCAGGATCCGATCGAAGCGCTGTTCGTTCCCCGTCACGACGGTCCGCAGGGTAGCGGTGGTGGCCCGGACATCGCGAAGGATGTCCCCGAGCGCCTTCTTCCCCTCCTCCGTCCCGAAGGTGGAGGAGAGTGATTCGGTGAACTTCTTGACGTCGTCCCCGATCGCCGACAGTTTTCGCACCATTTCGTCGAGATTGGTGGGAGTCAGGGTGTTGGCGACCCGCCCCCCCGCCGGCAACGTTCGCTGCGGCTCCTTGCCCGGGAGGATCTCGACGTATTTCTCGCCGAGGAGACCCTGCGTCTGGATGGAGCCCACCGAGTCGATCGGGATCTTGATCCCCTCCCGGATGCGCAGGACCAGGCGGGCGCGGTTTCCGACCAACTGGATCTCCTCGACCTTCCCGATCGGGACCCCGGCCATCTTCACGTCCGACTTGGGCTCGAGACCCGCCGCCGTGTCGAAATCCACCGTGAGCCGGTACCCCTTCTCGGCGATCAATCCCCACTTGCTCACGCGGAACGTGAAGAACGTGAGGACGATCAGCCCCAGAAGGACGAAGATACCGACCCGGGCCTCCCTGGACATCGTCGATGTTCCCCCCTGAAATGCAGTCCGACCTGACTGGTGCAGCCGGCCGGACTCCCCGCCCCGAATATTCGGGGATACTATATCATCGGCTGACGAAGCGGACGAACTCCTCGCTCTCGTCGGTGATGGGGCCGCGCGCGCGCCCCTGCACGAACTGCGCGACCACCGGGTTCGACGTGGTCCGGATCTGCTCCGGCGTCCCCACCTCGACGATCTTCCCCTTGTACAGCATCGCGATCTGATCCGCGATCTTGTAGGCGGAGGCCATGTCGTGGGTGATCGTGATCGAGGTCACCCCGATCGTCTCCCGCAGCGAGATGATCAGGCCGTTGATGACGTCGGCCATGATCGGGTCCAACCCCGTCGTGGGCTCGTCGTACAGCAGGATGTCGGGCTCGGAGGCGATCGCCCGGGCCAGCCCCACGCGCTTCTTCATGCCCCCCGAAAGCTCCGCGGGCATCAGGCGCTGGATGTCGCGCAGCCCGACCATCGAGAGCTTCTCCTCCACCACTTCCCGGATCTGGCGCTCCGGGTACATCTTCAGGCGACGCAGGACGAACGCCACGTTCTCCCCCACGTCCATCGAGTCGAACAGGGCCGCCCCCTGGAAAAGCATCCCGAACCTGCGGCGGACCCGGACCAGCTCCCGCTCGTCCATCCGGAGGATGTCCTGGCCGTCGATCCGGATCTCCCCCGCGTCCGGGCGAAGCAGCCCCACCGCGCACTTGATGAGGACCGACTTGCCGGTGCCGCTTCCGCCGATGACGACGGTGTTCTTCCCCTTCGGCACGGTCAGATCGAGGCCGTCGAGGACCACCTTCTCCCCGAAACGTTTACTCAAACCGTGGATCGCGATCAAGCGGTGGCGGCCCTTTCCCGTCAGAACATGAACGACGTCATGAAGTAGTCCGAGATGAGCACCATCATGGAGGACGCCACTACGGCGCGTGTGGTCGCCCGACCGACCCCTTCCGCGCCCCCCTCCGCAACAAACCCGTGGTGGCACGAGATGAGGGCGATCAGCGTCCCGAAGACCGATGCCTTGATCAGGCCCGTGTAGATGTCCTTGAACTGGAGATACTGATACGTCTTCGCAGTGTACACGTACGGGTTCGCGCCCAACAGGTGGACGGAGACGAAGTAGCCGCCGACGATCCCCAGCAGGTCCGCGAACACGACGAGCACCGGGAGGACGATCGTGGCGGCGACAACGCGCGGCACCACGAGGTACTTGACCGGGTTGGTGGCGAGGGTGACCAGGGCGTCGATCTGCTCGGTCACCTTCATCGTCCCCAACTCCGCCGCCATCGAGGCGCCGACGCGGCCGGAGACCATGAGACCGGCGAACACCGGCCCCAGCTCCCGGGTGATGGAAAGGGCGACGACCGACCCGACAAAGCTGGTCGCGCCGAACCGCTGGAACCCGGAGTAGCTCTGCAGCGCGAGGACCATGCCGGTGAAGGTGGCGGTGACGAGCACGACCGGCATCGACCGGATCCCGACCTCTTCCATCTGCTTGACGATGTTGCGGATCTCCGACGGCGGCCGCACCGCCGAGGTGACAACCTGGACGAACAGGGTGAAGATCGCCCCCAGGTCCAGCACCATGGCGTAGACCCGCTTCCCGAGGAGCTCCGCGAGCCGGGCCGCGCCGTTCTTCCTTGCCGTCGGATCAGTCAACGGTCACCCGGGGGATCCTCGGTCCGACCTGGACCAGGATCTCGTACGGGATGGTCCCGCAGATGCGCGCCATCTCCTCCGCACCCATCGACGCCTCCCCCATCACCTCGACGTCCGTTCCGATCGCCACGCCCGGCACCCCGGTGACGTCGAGCATCGTGTGGTCCATGCACACCGTTCCCGCGACGGGGACGGGATGGCCGGCGACCGACATCCGGGCGCGGCCGGTCAACGCGCGGCGGTAGCCGTCGGCGTACCCGATGGGTACGACGGCGATCCGGCGGGCGCCGTCGCAGCGGTACCGCCGGTTGTAGCTCACCGCATGTCCCGCGGGGAGCTCCTTCAAGGACAACACCTTCGTGACGACCCGCATCACGGGGCGAAGGTCCGGCGACGCATCGCCGGGAGGCAGGGGAGAGCAACCGTACAGGGAGATGCCGGGCCGGACGAGGTTGCACGGCTCTTCGCCGAACCGGAGGATCCCCGCGCTGTTCAACGCGTGGACCGCCACGGCGGTCCCGAACGCCTTCCGCACGGCGGGGAGCATCCCCCGGAAGGTGGCCAGCTGCGCCGCCGTGTACTCCCTGTCCTCCGCCGCGGGACCGTCCGCCGAGGAGAGGTGCGTCATCCACCCTTCCAGCCGGAGAGCGGGGGTCGACGCGATCTGCCCCGCCGCCTCCATGGCCTCCCGCGGGAGCAGTCCGAGCCGTCCCATCCCCGTGTCGACCTTGACGTGCACCGCGAAGGGGCGCCCCGCTACCGAAGCCGCGCGGGCGAGGTAGCCGATCTGTCCCCGGTCGAACAGCACCGCCGAAAGCCGGTGGGCGAGGGCCTCCGCCGCCTGCGGCGGGTCGACACCCCCCAGCACGACGACGGGAAGGAGGATCCCCCCCTCGCGCAGTTCCACCCCTTCTTCCACCGTGGCAACGCCCAGCATCCGCGCCCCATCCGCCTCGAGGGCGCGAGCCACGGGAAGCGCGCCGTGCCCGTAGGCGTTCGCCTTCACGATGCAAAGAAGGCCGACGCCTTGCGGGAGCAGCGCGCGAATCGCGTGAACGTTGTGCCGGAGGGCCGAGAGGCGGATCTCCGCCACCGTGGGCCGGGCCAAGCCGGAACCTCCCGGGGAAGCGAGATAAGCGATTTGGAAAGTTTACCCCACCCCCTCCGGGCAAGTAAAGGTCGCCGGAAGAGTTGACGGGTCCGCCCCCCCGGCCGTATCATGATCGAAAGCCGCCAGGGGTGCTTTTCGCTGAGAGCCTGCCGCTTTGCGCGGCGGGCAACCCGTCGAACCTGACCCGGGTAATGCCGGCGCAGGGAGCGTGGTGCTCTTCGAGCCGTGCCGAATCCCCTGGCGCGGTTTTTCTTTTTCCGAACGGAAAGGACGGTACGCCATGACGTTGATGCATCGTGCGCGGCAGGGGGAGATCCCTCCGGCGATCGCCCTCGCGGCGCAAACGGAGCATGTGGCCCCGGAGAAGCTTCGGGACCTTGTCGCCGCCGGGAGAGTCGTCATCCCGCACAACCGGAAACGCCGCGAGATCCGTCCCGTCGCCATCGGCGAAGGGCTCACCATCAAGGTGAACGCGAACGTCGGCTCCTCCCGCGACCGCGCCGACATTTCGCTGGAGATGGAGAAGATGCGCGCCGCCGTGGCGGCCGGGGCCGACGCGGTGATGGACCTGTCCACGGGAGGGCCGATCGACGAGATCCGGCGGTCTATCCTTGCCGGGTGCCCCGTACCGATCGGGACCGTCCCCCTCTACCAGATCGCGGCCGACGGCAACCTGCGTGGAAAGTCGTGGGTCGAGCTCACCGCGGACGACTTCTTCGCCGGGATCGAGAAACAGGCCATCGAAGGGGTCGACTTCATGACGGTCCACTGCGGCGTGACCCGCGCGTCGGTCGAGCGGCTGGTCCGGGAGGGTCGCCGCCTCGACATCGTCAGCCGCGGCGGGTCGCTCCTGGCGGAGTGGATGGACTTCAACGGTCAGGAGAACCCCTTTTACGAACAGTACGACCGCCTCCTCGCGATCTGCCGGGAGTACGACATCACGATCTCCCTGGGCGACGGCCTGCGCCCCGGGTGCCTGGCGGACGCCACGGACCGGGCTCAAGTGCACGAACTGATGACGCTGGGAGAGCTCACCGAGCGCGCATGGGCGAAGGATGTGCAGGTGATGGTCGAAGGGCCCGGCCACGTCCCGATGCACCAGATCGCCGCCAACATGGTGCTCCAGAAACGGCTGTGCCACGGGGCGCCGTTCTACGTCCTCGGCCCCCTGGTGACCGACATCGCCCCGGGGTACGATCACATCACCTCGGCCATCGGTGGGGCGATCGCCGCGTGGAGCGGTGCGGATTTCCTGTGCTACGTGACGCCCTCGGAGCACCTGCGGCTGCCGCCGGTGGAGGACGTGCGGGAAGGGGTGATCGCGACCCGGATCGCCGCGCACGCCGCGGACATCGCACGCGGGATCCCCGGGGCGATGGACCGGGACAACAAGATGGCGGATGCGCGCCGCGCGCTGGACTGGAAGGCGCAGATCGAGCTTTCCATCGATCCGGAGCGGGCGAGCGCCTGGCGGGGGGGAAGCCTTCCCACCGCCGACGAGATGGCCTGCACGATGTGCGCTGACCTGTGCGCCATCAAGACGTCGCGGAAGGCGATCCGGAAAGAATAGGGCTCGGCGAACCCGCCGCTATTTCGCGGGGTGAATCGACCGCACTTTTTCCCGGAACGACTCCGCGAACCGTTCGGGGAAGGCGGACGCGAGCCGCTTTCCGGCTGCAATGGCCGTGGGGGCCGCTTTCGATTCGTGAAGCAGCCGCGCGTCCCGCGGCAGCAGGATCACGAGCAGGAACACGATCAGGATCGAGAGCAGCGCGCCTTTCACCAGCCCCGCCGCCATCCCCGCGAGCCGGTCCGACCCCGACAGCTTCGACTTCCGCACCCGCTCCTCGATCAGTCCCCCCACCAGCCGGACCGCGAGGTACGCGGCAAGGAAGACGACCGCGTAACCGGCCACCTCGGCGTACTGGAAGGAGAGGCCGAGTTTCGCCTGCGCGAAGGCGTAGTACCGGATCCCCGACAGGTGCCCGGCGACCAGCCCCCCGAGGGAGAAGAACTGCCGGACCAGGCCCCGGGCGATTCCGGAGACGGCGAACCAGGCGATCAGCACGGCAAGGATCAGGTCGAGGAGGTTCATGGCCCCATTATGGCGTTCCCGGAGCGTCCCTTCAACAGAAACGGGGGCCTACTGGTACGTTCCCACCGCCATTCCCACCACGCGGGAGAGTTCCTCCAGGCGATACGGTTTCTGGATGAACGCGAGGATCCCATCGTTCATCACATCCTGGATGGCACCGTCCATCGAATACCCGGACGAAAGGACGACGCGGGCATTCGGGTTGATCTCCTTCATCAGGCGGAAGCAGTCCCCGCCCGACATGTTCGGCATGACCATGTCGAGGATGACCAGGTCGACCTCCCGCCACAGGTCGCGGTACCGCGATACTCCTTCCAGACCGTCGGCGGCGGTGATCACCTCGTAGCCAAGCGCCTCGAGCATATCCCTTGCCACCTCCAGGACCGGTTCCTGGTCGTCCACCAGCAGGATCCTGCCGCGCCCGCGAGGGAGAGCCAGGCCCATCGCCGCCGTTTCCTTCGGAGCACCCTCGGGACTCTCCGGGAAGTAGACCCGGAACACGCTGCCGGCCCCGGCCTCGCTCCGGACGTCGACGCAGCCGCCGTGATTCTTCACGATGCCGAAGACCATCGACAGACCGAGCCCCGTCCCCTTCCCCTGGGCCTTCGTCGTGAAGAACGGGTCGAAGATCCGCTCGAGGTTCCCCGGAGAGATGCCGACACCCGTATCGGAGACGGAGAGGAGAAGATACTTCCCGGGAGACATCCACTCCCGCTCCCGGCAGAACGCCTCGTCGAGCGTCACCGGTTCGGTGCTGATCTTCAGCAGCCCCCCACCGGGCATGGCGTCGCACGCGTTGATGGAGAGGTTCATGACGACCTGGTCCAGCTGGGACGGATCCCCCAGGACGCATCCCCCCTCGGGGCGGAGCGAGGTGACGATCCGGATGCGCGGATCCTGCGTCCTCTCGAGGACGCAGGCCACGGACGCGATCACCCGGCCAAGCTCCACCGGGACATTCAGGTTCTTCCCCCGTTCGGCGAACCCGAGCAGCTGGGCCGTCAGCTGGGAAGCCCTCTCCGCCGACCGCTGGATCGTCACGGCGGCCTTGGCGACCTCCGGGTCGACCCCCTCCTTGAGGGAGAGCAGGTTCGCATACCCGAGGATGCTGGTCAGCAGATTGTTGAAGTCATGGGCGATCCCCCCCGCCAGGTGCCCGATCGCCTCCATTTTCTGCGCCTGGATCAGCTGGGCCTGGAGCCGTCGGCTCTCCTCCTCGACCCGCTTCCGATCGGTGATGTCCCTGGCCGAGACGCAGTTGTACTCCTTCCCGTCGAACTCGATGTAGTTCGCCGTGATCTCCACGGGGATGAAATGTCCGTCCTTCGCGCGGTGCGTCGATTCGGCCGTATAAGTTCGCCCCTTGCGCAACTCGTCCCAGTGGTTTGGCCACCGCTCGGCGGGGAACTCCGGGTTGATCTCCTGAATCTTCATGGACAGGAGCTCTTCCCGCGAATATCCGAGCGTCTCGCACGCCCGGTCGTTGACGTAGATGAGACGGCCGTCCGGGCCCATCCAGTAGGTGGCTTCGCTTCCCCGGTCGACGCTGAACTGGGTGAGGCGCAACGCGACGTCCGATCGCTTCCGGTCGGTGATGTCGAGGATGAGGCCGTCGACCCATCGCAGCCTTCCGTCGTCGCCGTAGATCATCTGGCGACGGTCTGCCACCCACCGGACGGAACCGTCCCGGTGCAGGAGGCGGTATTCGAGCCGGAGGACGCGCTCGCGGGCCCGTACGGCCTCACGGACGCGCCGCCTCAACATGCCTTGATCCTCGGGGTGGACGATGCCGAACCACGGTTTCCGGTCGGAGGTGAATTCCTCGTTGGAATACCCGACGATATTCCCGATGTTCGCCCCCATGAACGGTACCGTCCAGTCGGGGAGCCCGCGATAGACGACGCCCGGCACGTTGTTCATGAGGGACACGAGTTGAAGGGACAGGTCCCGCTGCTCCGAGAAGATCCGGGTCTTCCATGCGATCGCGAAGAGGAGGGCGTAAAGGGCGGCGAAACCGCCGAAAAGGATCGCCCAGATCCAGGGATTCGTGATACTTCCCTCGTAGATGTGCGGGATCGACACCCCGAGGATCACCGCAAATGCAATGAACGCCGCGGCGCACACTATGGAGAACCTCCGGGCAGGATCCATGGAACGAGGCCACCTCCTTGTAAATCTTATCGGCATGTCGGAGATAAATCCTTACTGATATGGAGCCTATTTGAAAATAATCCCGAAGTGTTGGAATTGGCACAGGAAGCGGTGTATAAATAATGACCGGGGCGGGCCGCCCCGGACGACGCCGGAGTGGTGGAACTGGCAGACGCGCGGGACTCAAAATCCCGTGTCCGCAAGGACGTGAGGGTTCAAGTCCCTCCTCCGGCACCAAGGCAATCCGAAGGGCTGGCAACGATCGGTTGTCAGCCCTTTTTCATTGCCTTGGTGCGCAAGAGGGACTTGAACGGGCGAGGATCGCCGAGCGAGTAGCGAGCCCCGCACGCGGCTCACGAAACCCTCGACCGCTGGGGTCCCCTTCATCGAACTCCGGTCGGGGAGAAAAGCGCGACGCACGGGAGTGCGGAAGATCCGAGCCCCGCCGCCAAAGCCGTAGCCCTGGATGGGCGGAGGCGAGTGCCTCAGTTCACGAATATGGTCAGCACCGAGAACGTCGATGCGCCGCGCCGGCAAGGCGCGCGACTGAGGCGTACCGGGAGTACGCCGCAAGGAGCGTAACGCAGCAGGAGCGGATGCAGCGGCGGTCGAATGCGATCATATTCGTGAATTGAGGCACTGAGGCGGGCGAGTCCCTCCTCCGGCACTCACGCATTGAATGAGAACGGGCGAGGGGCGCCGACGCGAGGAGACGTCAGAGTCCGAAGTAGATCCCTGCCAGCAGTTGGACCTGGCCGAAGACATCCCCCCGCACTTTCACGGTGCAGGCCGCCCCGCCGGAAGAGACGCAGAAGATCTCCGTGTCGGCCGGGAGAATCGTGAGAAACCCCCTGCCCTCGAAGCGCAGCCCCATCCGGTTCGAGATCGGGATCTTTGCCCCCCCTCCCAGGGAAAGGGAGAAGTTCGCTTTCGAGCTCAGGCCGGATGCGTCCGGGGCGAACAGGGTCAGGCCGAGTCCCCCGGAGAGGAACGGGCGCACCTTCTCTCCAGGGAACAGGTAGGTCCCGCCGAGGTGGAGGTAGTGGATGTCCATGTCGAAGAGGTGGGCTCCTCCGGAGATCCCCCCGTTTTTCAGTTCGGTCCTCTGGAAACTGTAGAACAGCTCGTACTGGGTCTCGTGGGTCTCCCTGAGGCCGAGGATAAGACCGAAGCTCCCGGTCGAGGGGACGTCCAGGCGGGTGCCGATCGTGTTGTCCTCGAACCCCCCGCCGATCGCATAGCCGGCGAAGGGGGTGATCTCCAGGCCCCGCTCCGCCCGGGCGGTCGCGGGGATCAGGAGGAATAATGCGGCGAACACAAAGGGACGAAGATCCCTGGGACGATGCCTGCCGCCGATCCCGGGGACTTCGGCGCAGACAAGCAATTCACGAGGGAGGACCTTCGCCATCATGCAAGGGACTCTTCAACCAACTGCCGGATCCGGACGCGCTCGCTCTCCGGGGTCGGGCGCCGTGGAGGCCGGGGGAGCGACGCGCGGTTCCGGAAACGGGCGATCGACTCCCGGAACTCGCTGCTCGCCCCCGCCTGTCCGAAGTAGTAGGCCTCCTCTCCGTACTGGACCCCCTCGGTGACGTTCCGGACGATCAGGTCCAGGGCATATCGCAGGACCGTTCCCCTCTTCCCGATGGTCTCGGCGTGCCGGAGGCACTTCTTGACGTGGTCGTCCTCGACGAGGATCGCCGGGTCGAGGGGGCGCCCCGTCTCCTCGTCGGTCAACGGCTCCTCCCAGCGCGCCGCCGCCCGATGCCGCTCCTCCATGGCCCGGCGGAGGGTGTCGTCGGCCCCCGTGGCATGGTCCGCGGCGAGGCGGTACGCCCGGGCGAGGGAGTTCGCGGGGACGAGCTCCGATACGATGCCGTGTGCATAGGCTTCCTCGACGCTCATCGGCTGCCCGGTCAGGATCGTGTCGACCGCGAAGAGGAGCCCGCGGCGCCGGCCCAGCCGGGACTTCTCGGCCAACAGCCGGACCAGGCGCTGGGTCCCGCCGAACCCGGGGATCAGGTTGATGTAGGTCTCGGGCTGGCCCAGGTAGATCCGCTCGACCCGTGAGGCGACCACGTAGTGGGCGGCGGCGACGAGCTCCATTCCGCCCCCAAGGGCCAGCCCGTTCAGGTTCAGGACGACGGGAATCCGGAATCCCTCGATCAGGCTCATCGTCTCCTGGGCGAGCGCCGCGAGTTCGGTGATCTGCTCGTCGGACAGCACGGCGAGCTCATCGCTGTTTTGACCCGGAACGAACGCCCGGGTGCCCTCGGCGGTGAGGACGACCGCCCTGGCGGTACCCTCTTCCCGGATCCGGTGGAACAGGAACCGGAGCTGTTTGACCGCATCGCCCCGGAACCAGTGCAGATCCGTATTTCGCAGGGTGTTGCTCCCCCTGGGGCGGTTGATCTGGAACTCCACGGTAGCGACCGACGCGTCCCGGGGTAGCGGGTGGAGCAGGAGCCGCATCAACGACAGCTCTTCGACAATCCGTATCCCTGTTGCCAGCAGCAGGTCGCGCTCGGAGCGGACGGAGTCGAGGTCGGTCGTCATACGGAATGCGGTCGAACCGGGGGCCCGGCCGCCCAACTGATCGCTGAATCCGGCCGGGATCCGGTCCGGATCGAGGACCCGGTCCGGTCCATGGAGGTGGTAGATCCCCCGGTCGATCTTGTCCCGGAACGCCTGGGCCTCGTGCGGCTCGTACATATGGGAGCCGGCCATCCGGACGATCTTTTCCCGGGCCGTCGCGTTCTCCCCGAGCTCTTCCGGATTGACCGGGACGAGGATGGTCCGCTGCAGCATCCAGCCCTGCGCGAGCTGCCATGTCAGCGTTTGCCGCGAGCTGGTCTCCCCGTACACGACGCGTCCGGTCTGCTCGGTCAGAAGCGCCATGTTGAGCGCCAAGTGGTCCCTTCGGCCGCTGTCCCATATCACGTCCCATGCCCCCGAGCGGTTGGTGTTGTAGGGACCGAGGGCCTCCTTGACCACGCTCACGGTTTCGGTGGCGAAACGGGTCTGGGCGTCCCGCCCGGGCCAGCTCCGGTGGGCCTCCCGCTCCGGCGCGAAGCGGCCCTCGTCCACGTCGGGCAGGTGATCGGGCCAGAGCAGTTTCTTCTTCCCTTCCCCGCCGCGCAGGGCCTCCACATTCTGGATCCGGGTCTTGCCGAAGTGCGCGGCGATGTCATCGTGTCGCAGCAGCCGATTCTGTTGTTCCTGGGTTTCCGCAAGCACCGTGACCCGTGCCCCCAGGCGAGCGGCTTCCGCGATGGCCGAGGCGGCAAGATCGTCCCCGCCCTCCTCGTCGGCATTGGCGCCGTAGTGAACCAGCACGTTTTCCCCGAGTCGGACCCCCGCACCGTCCGGGCCCAATGCCTCCGCGGCCGAAAGCCTGGCGTCGTATCCGTTGAAGGTCCCGTACAGACCGAACGCCCCCGAGAACCAGGCGGTACGGCTCCCCTGGGGGGAGGGCCGCAACAGCCGGAAGTCCGCCGCCTGCAGGCCCCGTCCGGCGTTCTGCATTATTTTCGTAGGCCGGTACGCCGCGGGGACCGATGCCACCAGGCGGGCTACCGCCCGCTGCCACTTCGCCAGCGCCTCCGGGTCGTCGACCGGGGCCGCCCGCAGCGCTTCCGGATGTTCCTCCCGCAGGATGAAGGCAACGTCCGCGTGGGGATGGCGGCTGCGGACGAGGTCCGCCTCCTTCCGGTCGAAGACATAGGTCAGGACCGGTACCCCCAGGATCGTCGCCATGTCGATCGCCATGGATCCGGTGTGGCCGCTGCCTCCGTGGGCCAGGAGCACGTCCCCCGCGGCAAGGTTGAGCTTGCCGGGGCCGAACAGGGCGTGCTCCACGGTGGGGCCGTTCAGGATCAGGGTCGCCGCTTGCGGTAACGGCATGTCAACCGGGATCTCGACGAGACTACCCGTGTCGAAGGCCGCGAACGCCTGCAAGGTGGCCTGGTCCCCCCCGCCCTGGTACCCGCCGATATGCCCCTCGCGCTGGGCGTCCAGTGTGACGGTGGGGGCCTGGCGGTTGAACACCAACGGATCCACGAGCACCAATTGGCCGATGGCCAGGCGCCCTTCCTGCTCCGCCTCCGGGGAGAGCCCCACGACCTGCCCGACGGCTGCGTCGCCGAGCACGTGATGGTCCTTGTCGCCCAGCACGTCGACCGGATCGGCCGTGATCCCGTTGATGACGTTGTAGGTGGCGCCGGCGTAGAGGATCTGGACCAGGGCCTGCCCGGCCGCAGGCGCCGGGGTCGCGCGCACGAACTTCCGGAACCCCAGTGCCGGGTCCCGATGCACGATGCTCATCCCGTCCTCGTTGCGGACGATCCCGTACGCCTCCTGGTAGGGCGGGATCGGGTCGATGCCGGGGCGCAGCGGCGGCGTTCCGAGGCGTTTGACGAGCCGGTCGGGGACGTCCGGGAGGGAAACGGCCGCAGGTACGTCCGGACGAAACGGGGCAGCCACCGTCTCGTCCCCCTCGCGGGAGGCGATGATCCGGTCCAGCAGGTAGATCAGCGTCCCCTTGACCTTCAGCCCGTCGGTGTTGGGCATTCCCTGGAACAGCGGATTGGCCCGGAAAAACTCGACGTCTCCGCTCCGGATCTGGGCCCGGATCTCCTCGGGCCGCAAGGCCTGCTGCATCTTCTGGAGGGTTTCGAGGGGCTTTCCGGCGTAGAACTTGACCATCTCGTACATGATCTTCGCCGTCAGGGTCATCGGTAGGAAAGTCTCCTCTCCCTCGAAGCCCGCGGCCTCGGCCACCAGGAAGACGATGTCCTGGGGGTCCGGCTTGACCTGGGGGTTGAGCTTCTGGTTGATCGTCATCTGGACGAGATCGACCAGGTCCCGGCTGGGCTGGACTCCCGGTTGCAGGGCCGCGACGACAACCGGCGTACGGTCCTTGGTAGGGTGGTGGATGAAGGTCACGCCGACCTTCCGGAAGTACCGGGTGTGTTCGTTCAGGGCGTTCTCGTACATCGTCTCGTTGACCAGGTGGCCGTACACGTTGGCGATGTTTCCGGAGCGCCCCGACGCGTAGAAGGTCCTGGGGGTGACCGGATCCGTCGGGCCGTCGAGGATCATCGCGTCCTCCGGGCTCCCGGGGTCGTAGAGCACCCGGACCCAGTAGGCCGAGTCGCCGCCGTCGTGGGCGAGGCGCTTCCCCTCCCGCCCTTTCCCCGGCCACTCCGGTGCGAACGCGTGGCCGTAGTACTTGGCCGCGGTGAGTTTCGCATCGGGCCGGGCGGGCCCCCGCCTCCCCTCGTTGCTGCCCATCAGCCACCCCATGCGGTGGAGCTGGGCGCCCCGGTAGAGCAGCTGCCCGATCACCGCCTTTCGCCCCCGTCCCGCCGCGGTGATGAGCACCTCGGTCACCTCGCGCGGCGATTCGATCCGGTTCCCTTCTTCGTCCTCCAGCCGGTCGGCGATCACCGGGTTCACCCACGGCAGCGGAAGGATCTCCGGGTGCTCGTGGTCCATTTCGATCGGGGTCCGCACCCGGGCCACCACCTCCTCCGGCTCGCGGTTTCCAGCGAGCTTCCGGAGCTCGTCGCGGTACGTCTCGACGCACCGCCGCTCGACGCTCGGGCGGCGCTTGAACGTCGCGTGTTGCGACCCGAAATCCTCGGTGCGCCACAGCGAGTTGATCGCCACGTCGCCCAGCACCGCCTGGATCCGGGCGTGGGCCGGGTAGGAGTACGGAGCCGCGCAGCCGCAGGTCCCCGGGGCCCCCTCCCGCTGCAGGGATCGGACGTCGAACCCCCCCTTGTCGGGGTCGAAGAGACCGTCGACCTTCGACATCGCCTCGTAGATCGGAGAGCCGGCCTTCAGGAACGAAGCCCGGAACTCCTCGACCACCTGGGCGAGCCTGCGGGGCGTGGGCGCGAAGCTCTGGAGGAGGAAGGTTCTGCCCTCGATCATCGGGAACCACAGGGCGTACGCGGGGCCCACGATCCACCCGTAGTCCGTGGAGGTGTGGTGGATCTCGTGGGGGGCCAGCCCGAAGGAGTTGAACATGGTCTGGCCTCCGGAGACGAGCGCGCCGACCAGGGAGATGATCCCCTTGGGTTGGCCGGTGGAGCCGCTGGAATAGCTGAGGAGTGCGGGCTCTCCGCCGCCCATCTCGACCGCCTCGAACCGGTCGATGTCCTTCCCCTGTGCCTTGAGCTTCTCGTCCGTCCCTCGTATGGCGTCGTCCCAGAGGATGTCCCGGCCCGGCGTCATGGGCGCCTCCGTCAGAAGGCCAAGCCGCGTAAGGCGATCGTAAACGATGAGTTTCTCGTCGCGCTCCCACGGTTCCTCGAAGGCCGAAAGGATCCGGTCGATGATATTTCTTTGCCGCTCGATGCTCTCCAGCTGCCCGGCTCCCACGCCCTTCCGCCGCGCGTGGCGGAGGATGAACTCCGGGACGCCGACCTGCTTGTCCTCGGTCAGAAGGGCCGAAAGGGTCGGTCTCGGCGTCCCGCGCACGATCCGCCGGACGTGGTTTTTCAGCCAGTCGCGGTGACGGGCCTCGACCGCATCCCCCGCGGCCTCGAGAACGTCCGCCCAACGGTCCAGCAGATCGACGGCGAGAACCCTCACATCGGCTTCCAAGAGCGCCCCGCTGTCGCCAAGGTCGGCCGTCGCCGGAACTCCGCGCAAGGCCGCCGCCATCACGGGGGCGTACCGCTCAAAGATCCGTTCGTCCCGCGAGGCGGCCGCAACCCGCGCCTTCGCCCGGCGAATCGCCTCGTCCCGCATCCGGAGGGCTCCCCGGAGCTCTTCCCCTGCGGCTTCGTCGAGCGACGAGAGGACGACGCGCTTGATGTGCGCCTCGTGCACGACCTCGAGGAACTCGCGCATGGCGTCGCGGCTGTACGTGACCTTCCCCGCGAGCCGCTCGGTCACGGCCGCGGCGATGCCTCGGGCCTCCTCTCTCAGCTCCTCCGGCGGCGTCGAAAGCGCCGACGCGAGCCGCTCGAGGAAGACGGTCCGCGGCAGGTAGCAGCTCAATGCCACGTCGACGGATTCCTTCTTGAGCTCCCGGGACCGGTCCCCCACCCGGTAGCCGTCCTCGGTGATGATCACCTTGGCGCCCATGTTGTGGACGGTGTCGCTGAAGATGTCGGAGCCCTTGGCCCCGAACACGAAGTGGTAGGTCGCCCCGGCCAGGGTCGCCGCGAGCTGGGCGACCAGCCCCTTGATGTCCGTGGACATGTAGATGACGACCATGTCCCCCGGCGTCACCCCCATGTCGACCAGGACGTTCGCCAGGCGGCTGGCCTCCCGCCGGATCTGCCGGTAGGTGAACGACTTCACGTCCACGTTCTTCCCGTCCTTCTGGTCCTCGCCGATGTTGATCACCCGGCGCTCGTCCAGAAGATCCTGCGCATCGAGTTGGTCGAAGATCGCACGGGCCGGGTTGATCTTTCCGTCCTCGAAGCGGCGGATCACCGGGAAGCTGCGCAGATCCAGGGAGACCGATGGCCGCACGCTCCACGCGTACGGGTAGACCATGTCGAGCTCGAACTTCTCGGGATGGGCGAGCCAGGCGCGGCGGACGACGCGCCACCCGATGCGCGTTTCCATCAGCGACCGGATGACGCCGAGCTCGTCGCTGACCGTGCCGTCCGACCACTGGGAGTTGCGAAGGTCGATGCGGAAGGCAACGGTCCGGGCGGCGTCGCCCTCGGGCGCAACCTCCCGGCGCTTCTCCCCGCAATGGTAGACTCCCCGGGGAAGCACGTACTCGTTCGCCTCGTAGAGGAAAGGCGCGTCCTCCGCAAGCCGGCAGCCCGTGGAAACCGGAGCGGCCGGGATCGAAGTCCGGAACCCCTTGGCATCCGAGAGAACGATCCGGTCCAGGGGGCTGCCGTATTCCCCGGAGAGGAATCCCTTCGCAAGACCGAGGACGCCCTCCAGGTGGGCGAAACCCGCCGCCATCTCCTGGGCGAATTTGAGCTCCACCGCGCGGGCCTCGTCTTCTCCGTACAGACCCTCCTGGGCGAAGGTGTCGACGAGGAACTCGGTCACCCACACGGCCTGGGCCGAGGCCGATCGCATCGAGACCAGGGATTCCCGCGCGAAGAGATCCCCTTGCGCCGCGGCCCGCTCCAGGCTGGCGAAGATGTCCCCCAGGTAGCCCCGGTTGGCCTTCCCGAACCCGAAGTGCCGATCGATCTTCTCCGAGAGCTCTCGAACCTCCTCCCGGCAGGCCGCGCGCGTACTCCCCTTCTTCTCCAGGAGAGCCCGGATCCGCTGGCGGTCGAGAGGGCCGTTCGTCTTCCGGAGCTCCGCGATGAAACCCGGGGCCGCGTCTTCCTCATACCCCTGGGCCAGACTCAGGCCGACCGCCTGCTTCCCGTCCATAGGCGAGGCTGTCAGACCGAAATATTTCGCGGCGGCCGGCCCCATGCGCCGCGGAAGGAACCAGGTGGCGCCGTTTCCGGGGATAAGGCCGACCTTCACCTCCGGGAGCCGGATCCGCGTCGTCGCGTCGGTGATCAGGAAGTCCGTTGCCGCCGCGATGCCCACGGCCGAACCCGCGCAAAGACCGCGGGCCACGCTCAGGGTCGGGATGCGGAGCCCGCGGATCTTGTCGCACAGGGCCTTCTGATCCGCGAGAAAGCGGTAGGCAAGCCCCTCGGCGTCGGGGTCCAGACGAAGTCGCATCGCCTGCGGAAAGTCCGTGCCCGCCGAGAAGTTCTCTCCTCCCGACAGGACCAGCGCCCGGACCGAGCCGTCCCCTGCCACCCGGTCCACAAGCTCGTTCAGGCGGGCGATCTCCGCGATGCCCAGGGAGTTCATCCCGTCCGGGCTCCCGAGCCGGAGGACGGCGACGCCGTCCCCCCCGATCTCGAGTTCGACCCGGTTTCCCACCGTCCCCCCTTTCCCCGCGGCCGGCTCAGAGAAAACAGGATGCTCCCGCTGTCCGTTTCCTCTTTGGAGGCGACTCCCCGGGCCGGGGATTCGCCCCGGGGAGAGAACGGCTTCGCGCCGTCGGGGGGTGAGCGCCATGTCGATCGCGGCGACGGCATTCCGCGAGGGACCAGGCCAGAGGCGGGAGTATGGTGGTCACGATCTCATGGTGTGATAATGGGAGCCGACATCCGCCGAACAGGAGCCCTCGGAAAATGGAATCCCGATCGACCGCCCGATCCCTCGTCCGTCTGCTGCTCATGACCCTTGCGATTGCCCCACTCGCTCCGCAACCGGTCCTTGCACGCTTCAACCTGGCCAAGGACGCTCCCGCAACGGTCACCCGGGACGAATTTACGATCGAGGTGGCCGGCGACGGAACCTTCGTCGAGGAAGAAGCCCGGGAGGTCCTCATCCACAACGAGGCCGGACGCCAGGTTGCCGGGACGATGGGAATCGCCTACAACGCGAGGGTCTCGAAGGTCGAAGTGCTGTCGGCGGAGACGGTGCTCGACGGGAAAACGCTTCCGGTACCGCCCGAGGCGATCGAAAACAAGCCGGTCGCGACCAATCTGCCCGGGTTCGACGAAATTGCAAGGATTACCGTTCCATACACGGGGGTCCAGGTAGGTTCAAGGGTCCGGATCCGCAAGAAGACGACCCAGCGGGAGGTGGCATTCCCCGGCCATTATTCCCGCGCCTTTTTCCCGGGAACCGACCTTGCGTGCGAGCATTTCAACCTGACGATCCGGTCGAAGCGGCCGTTGAAGGTCGCCGTCAACGATCCCGATGAGGCCTTCGAAGTCGGGCACTCCATGGACGGGGACACGGACACGCTTCGCGTGAAGCTCAAGAAGCCGATCTACCGGAACCTGGTCGAGGAGCAGCAGTTTTCCTACATGCCCGTATCACGGCTCCCGTACGTCCAGGTCTCCACCGACGATTCGCTTGACGGGCCGGCCGCTTCGGCAGTGGCTGCGTACGAAAAAATAATCTCCGGACCGCTTCCGTCCCTTTTCGAAGAACGGGCAAAGGCGTTCGCCGGAAGCGGCGGAACCTTTCCCGACCGGCTCGACGCGCTCACTTCGTCGTTCTCGCAGCGTATCCGCTACTTCGGCGACTGGCGCCCGCGAAACGGCGGCTATATCCCGAGAGCCCTTGCGGAGATCGCGGCGTCGCAATACGGGGACTGCAAGGACATGGCGACGGCCGTTGCGGCCATCCTCCGCAAAGCCGGGGTCCGGGCGGACGTCGCGTGGATAAAGCGCGGACAGGTTCCTCCGGATCCGCTGCCGCTTGCCACTCCCGACGCCTACAACCACACGATTGTCCGGGTCGTGCAGGACGGCGCCACATACTGGGTGGACCCGACAAACAACGTAAGCTTCGCGCACGGAATCCCCAACGACCTTGCCGGCCGCGACGCGCTGGTGCATGAAGCGGGGAAACTGCGGAACGAGCGCGTGCCGTTCCCCCCTTCCGAAGCCGGAGTGACCCGCGGAACCGGAACATATGCCTTCACTTCCGACGGGAATGCAAAGATAACGGCCCGCCTCGAACTGCTCGGACAGCAAGCGGTATGGCTGACGGGCGTCGGCCGCTACGTCGCTCCCGAAACCATCAAGTTCGCCATCCTTCGCGGTTTCTCCGAAGGACGCCGGGTCGTCTCGGGGACGGTGGGCGATTTCGACATGTTCTCTCCCGTGGTCCGGAACATCTCGATCGACGTCACGACCGAGGTCGAAGGCGCCGCCATCCGCACGACCGCCGGACTTGCTTACCGGATCGAGCACAACGCGCTGAAGACGTACTCGGTCGTCGATCCGGAAAAGGACCAGGGAGACCTGTTCCTTGGCCCCCCCAGCGTCACGGAGTCGGTGGACCGGATCGCCGGGAGCATCCTGGTCGGGAAAAATCCCGCTCCGTGCCGAGTGACCTCGCCATGGGTCGACGCCTCGTGGGAGGCCAGGGATGACGGAGACAGCCTCCTCGTCTCCTCGCGCGTGATACTGAAGAAACCGCTGCTTACGCACGCCGAGATCGCGGGCCAGGCGTTCACCGACCTGCAGAGGGGAATCAGGCAATGCTTCGGGGACTACGCGCTGGTCTTCGAACCGCGGACGGGGAAAACAGCCCGGCCTCGGGAAGGGATTCAGCGGCCGCCGCCCGAGCCCCGGAACCCCCCGCCGAACCCACGGGAACCACCGTCGACAACCCCCCCGCGGAAACCGCCGCCGACGTAGCCCCGAGGAGGACCGCTATAGCGACCGGAACGGCCGGGAGCGCTTCTTTCCCCTAAGGCAGGGGGTCGAGTGCTCCCCCGCTGGGTCGTCCGGGCGACACCCCCATGATTCGCCTGCCTGCCCCGAGCGGCACCGCCATCACGGGCCCGGGAGCCGGACGATCCTCCGGGGCGAAGGTCCTTGCGCGGCATATCCGTCCTCATGCCGCTTACCGCGCCCCTGGAACTCCCGCCGCGTCCTTCCCACGCCACCGGCCGGCCTCCATCGCGACGGACCATGACCGAGCCGCGTTCCACCGGCCGGTCCCACCGCGCAAGACGGGCGTCGCCGCGGGAGAAGGAACCGGATCGGGATGCGATCTCTCCCGGCCTGGCGGGAACCCATCGGACGAACTGTCCCCTGCCGATGAAGCGGACGTTCCCCGGGAAGAAACGGGCATTGTGGAAGAAGAACACGGACCTGCCAAAGAAGAAATCAACGGATACGAAGGAGTGGAACGGACACCAGACCCACCCGAAAACGGGCGACGGCCACCACCATCCGGTGTGGTACGGCCACCATCCCCACGGCTCATAGCCCACCCACGTCCATCCATATGGCTCGACCCAGGCCCACCGCCCGTAATAGTACGGCTCCCAGCCGTCGTCCACGTACGGCCGCCAGACGTACCCGTACTCCGGGGTCGAGACCCACTCGCCGTATTCCCTCAACTCGCCGGCTACCCCCGGAGGAACCTCCGCCTCTTGTTCCGTCTCGGTCAACGGCTTTTCCGGGGCGACCTCCGGGGCCGCCGATTCGGCACGGCTGACAAGGATATCCTTCCCGAGGGACGCTTTCTCGCCGGCCTTCACGGGGATCGGAGCCCCTTTCTCTCCGGTCACGCTGCCTTCCCCCACGCGCACAAGGAACGTCGTCGTTCCGCGATCGGTGGACAGTGTGTATTTACCCGGAGCGTCCACCCGGACCTCCCGGTTCCCCGGAATCCTCACCCGGACTGGAGCAAAATCCTCTTTCGGCAGCGAGAGATCCGCCTGGCCGCTTCGAAGCCGGTAGGATACCGCCTTTTCCCCCAGTTGCCGGATGTCCACCTCGGACCCGCCCCGGAGAAGCAGGGATTGGCTCCCACGGAACTGTATTTCCGCCTCGGACCCTTCCGGGACGCTTATTCGGGACCGCTCCGCCAGGGTATAGTTGGTGCTGGCTTCCTCCCACTGGCCGGAGTCTCCCGTTCGGACCCAGGCGGTCCCTTTCCCTATCTTGAGGCGGGCAACCGCCGTGGATGGAATATCGCCGGCGTTCTGCGCCGCATCAGCCGCTCGAGCCGGAACCGCCAGGACGGAGAGCGCAACGGCAAAAGCCCCTATCGCGATGCTTTTTCGTATATTCATCGAATCCCCCTCCCTTTTCTGGGGGCGTTGTTTCCCTTGCCGATTAGACGCTTCCTATCCACGAAAATATTCATGTTCCCCCGGATATAGTTCTCCCCCTCTCCCGATCGAAGCGTGGCCCCCCTTTCCCTGTTACCTGCGCATTTTCCGGATGCGAGTGGTAGACGGTTGCTATGTATCGTTGCTCCTTCCTTGTGTAAACCACTGATTGACTTCGGAATACGTGATGGACGATTCCGACATCAGCTTGCACGTTCCTGTCGTCATCAATTCTTTAGCGATCTTTCTCAACAAACTGAGCACCGCTCTCATCGGCCTGGGACCGACGCTGACACGCGAGACACCCATATCCTGGAGTTCCGGTATGGGCGGCGGCGTTGCGCCTGCAACGATGTTGATCGGCGCATCAATCTCTTTGACAAGAGTCGCAATGGCCTTTTTGTCGAGACCACCGACATCCGGAACGAATATGCAATCCGCTCCGGCCCCCCTGTACGCATTGCCACGGTCGATCGCATGACGCAAACAGTGCGTGGATGCATCATCGACCAGGTAGACATCCGTCCGGGCATTGATCACCAGGTGTATCCCGTTGGCAACAGCCATTTCCCGTACCGCCTTGATTTTTTCTTGTTGAAGAACTTTGTCGAAAAGAGGAGCAGCGGAATCTCCCGTGCCGTCTTCAAGATTCAACCCGACGGCGCCGACATTCAATACCGCATGGGCCGCCTTCACTACGCCTTCGATGGAAGTGGCATACCCGGCCTCAATATCGGCGCTCACCGGCAGAGTGGTGTTATTTACAATGCGCCGGACCACTTCCATGTTCTCCGCCAGGCTCATGTGCTGACCATCGGCGTATCCGAGCGTTGCGGCGATGCCCGCGCTTGTGGTGCCGATCGCCTTGAAGCCCTCGATTTCGAAGACTTTTTCGCTTGCGACATCCCATGCATTCGGAAGAATCAAAATCGTTGGAGCATGATGCAGCGCCAGAAAATCATCGGCCTTCTGTTTTTGTCTTTCCATGTCCATCATCATTCATGTCCTCTTTGAGTGATTTGTGTTTATGCGCCCAACGCTCAGGCTAGGCTGCGGGCCCTCAGGATCCACCGCCATCTGCCCCCCCGGAGCATGGAGATATCGGTGCGTCCCCCGAGGCGCCGCGCGAACGGGACGTCACTCGGGAGCACCTGTTCGACGGATGGACCATCCTCATCATGCCTCAACCTTTGCGTACGTAAGGACATGGTGGGCTACCAAACCGGAGGCGGCGCCATGACATTCTGCGGTACCGTACATGCTGCGTTTCCCGTGCTTCAGGACACGAGCGGTACAAAAGATATCTTCCTCTCGCGCGCCGCGCAGAAATGCCGTCTTCATGTCCGACGTCACCCAACGCTCGGCGGTCCCCCGCAGCGTCATGATCGCCAGCCACATCGCCACGTCCGCGGCCCCCATAAGGATCATGCCGCTGACGCGCCCCCCCGGCCGCTCGAGAGAACGCATGAACGGGACCAGGACTGTGCATTCTCCTGGAGCGCATGCTTTCACGGTAAATCCATATGGATTGAGAAACGGAGTCTCGGCCAAGACGCCGTTCAGCTCTTCGATCGATGCGGTCAGGATTTTCATAGACTTCCGGTGTGCCTCCGATTCCCACCGGATTTCCGGACCACCCAACGCAGGAATACGACCCGACGGGACCAGGCCCTTGGCGGCCCGACATCGCGAAACGCTCCTTCGACCTTGTCCAGGGCGTCCTCCAGCAGGGCGTCGTGGAGGGGGCGGATGATCAGGGACCAGTTCAGGGCCGCCATCCCCAACGTCCGCATTTCTATGACGTGCCGGAGCTTGCTGGCTCCCTCCCCGGCATTCTCCACGTCGAACCCGTGGGTTCCGACGAACCCTTTCGGCGAAAGGAAACGGAACCGGACCCTGCGGCCCGGCTCGTACGACTCGACCCGGTACCGGATCGGCCCATGCCCACCGGCCGCCCCGGCCTGGAGCGGGCGGTCGAGCTTCAGGGCAGGCCACTTCTCGTGTGGCCAGATCACGTCTCCGGCCGACCCGAGGGTATCGATCATTCTTCCCACCACGTCGACATTCGCTGGGATCATCCGCTCGTGGATGTTTACGACAACGGGGCTCACGTCGATCCTCCTTCCTTTTCCATCTCTCTCACCATACCCAGGAAGCGTCCTTCGTCGCACACGGGCAACGCGGAAAATCCGTGGCCGCGTACAAGATGCAGCGCATCCTGGACGCTTGTCCGCGATGAAACAACCGGAGCCGCCGCGTTCATGTATTCCGAGACGCGTCTGCTGGAAACCTCTTTCTTCATGTCTCCCTCCCCCCCGCCGAATCGGTTACCGGCGGTCATTCACCCCTTCACTCTCGGCACGACACGCACCTGCGCCGTAACCTCCCCGTACCCCATGCAATGCACCCCCGCATCGGGGCAACGGACGGTTCGCATGAAATGGAAATCGTTCGGCTTCAGCCCTTCGCCCAACCTTTCGTTGATAAGGGCAACGGGGATCGTCAGTTGCGAAATCAGATATACGCACAGCCTCTTCGGGCAGAGCGTCGTGACGAGGTTTCCGTCGACATCCATCACGATCTTCTGCCCCTTCACGTGTCCCGAATTACAGTTCCGCGACTCCACCACCTCCGCTTCGATCGAGTACAACGGGGCCGCTTCCGAGAGGCGCATCACTTGCCGGACCCGGTGCCCTCCCTCTGCGAACTTCTCCACCTCGGCGCCGGTATAGCCGACCCGCTTTCCGTACCTCCTGATTCTTCCGTTCATGGTCTCTCCTTCATGCTCGCTACGTTAACGGATCCTGATCTCCTGGAGGTTCCTCCACGTCGCTTCCGAGTACCAGATGTCGATAAATTCCACGATGGAGGCGCTCTCGCGGCGACGCATTCCTTCCGCCACGGGGCCGCGCAGCAACCTTTTCATGCTCCGAAACGCCGGCTGACTCATCCCGCCGAGCTCGCGGGCGGCGGCCATGGCTTTCTCCAACATCTCCTCCCCGGAACAGACCTCGTCCGCCAATCCCAGGCGAAGCGCTTCTTCCGGAAGATACATAGCGCCTGTGTAGAGAATTTCCTCCGCGTTCCGGTTCCCGACGGCAAAGCGCAGCATCTCGACGCTCCCGGCGAACACCGAGGAACCGAAGGCGAGTTCGTTCAGCGCCACCTTCCCTTTTCCCGCGGCCATGAGCCTCCTGTCGCAGGCCAACGCCAACATCAGTCCGCCGGCCACCGTATGTCCGTTCAGGGCGGCGACCACAGGCTTGGGGTACGTGAACAGGTACGTGTAGAGATCGGTGAATTTCGTCAAGAAACGCGAAAAATCGGGCTTGGAGTGGCCGAGGAATCCGGGGATGTCGAACCCGAAGGAGAAAAACTTCCCCTCCCCGGAAAAGACCACCGCCCGGACGGCCTCATCCGCCTCAAGTTCGCGGAAGCGGTCTTTCAGTTCGTCGATCGTCGGCTCATCGAGCGCGTTGACCTTTCCTCGGGAAAGAAAAACTGCCGCTACCCCGCCCTCAACGCGTACGTTCACGTACGGCATGAATCCTCCTTCCGGGGTACGGTCAACGCGCGGGCACGCTCGAACACCTGTCCGGGAAACGGGCACGATTTCCTCAACACGGTATCCAGGTGTACCCCGGTCATCTCCGCGGTCGCCGCGATCTCCCCCGTCTCGTCGTTGTACATCTCGTGGAAGAACCGGATCACCTTCTCCCTGATCTCCAGGACGCCGGATCGTATTGATACGACATCCCCCGCGCGAAGCTCGCGCTTGTACGTGATGTTTTGCTGGACGGCAGCCATGCCGCGACCCTGTTCCCGCAGAAAGGACGGCGTCAGGCCAAACATCGCGAAGAGCTGCCACGTCGCCTCGTCGAATTTCCCCACGTACCACATGACGTTCATGTGGCCCACGTGGTCGCAATGCCAAGGGTAGACGACCCCGCGATACGTGATCGGAAGGTCCAACATCCCTGCACCTCCTTCGGGGTTATTTCCCGAAAAACTTCCGCAGCCTCTCCGCGACCTCGCGGAAATCCCCGACGCTCGAATATCCGTTGACGGTTTCCAGCCTCAGCGCGTCGTCCAGCGGGCGACCGATGACATCGAGGATCGTCTCTTTGGCGGACCGGATCGCCTGCTGCCCGTTGGCGAGGATCATCCGGGCCCAGCGTTCGGCCGTCGGCAACAGATCATCGTGCGGCACGACCTTGTTCACCAGCCCCAGTCGGTGCGCCTCCTCGGCGGAAACCTCCCGCCCCGTCAGGGTCAGATCGAGAGCGGTGCCGACCCCTGCGATGGCGACGAGGCGGACGATTCCCCCGTCCCCCTGGTGCAATCCCTGCCTCACCTCGAACACCCCGAACTTCGCCTTTTCCGAGGCGATGCGGATGTCGCATGCGAGCGCCAGTTCGAAGCCGCCCCCGATCGCGAAACCGTTGACGGCCGCGATGATCGGCTTCGTGATCCGGTGCTGCCCCCTCGTGATCCCGCCCCCGATCCCCCTCGCCGCGTTTTTCCGCGCGTCAAGCATGGTGGCGTGTTCCCACTTCGGGATGAACGTTTTCAGGTCGGCCCCCGCGCAGAAGGCTTTCCCCGCGCCGGTCACGATGGCGACATCGACCGAATCGTCCGCGTCGAAATCGGCCCACACCTCCCACAACGCATCGTTCAATTCATCGTCCAGGGCGTTCAGTGCCTCCGGCCTGTTCAGGGTGACATAGGCAATCCGGTCCCGCTTTTCGTAGACGACGTTGGCCATCGCTTCTCCCCTCCTCACGCGGTCGCTTGGCGCCCCACGGGGCACACGTTCATGCAGGTGAAGCAGAAGTATTGGGGGCCGATGTGGCCGGCCTGGTAGAGCCGCCAGAAATTCGGGTCCCGGACCATCGACTTCCGCTCCGCCGCGGAAACCTCGCCGTACTTGCCCCAGAACCGGATCGCCCCGCTCAACCCGTACGGCATGTTGGTCTTTACGCACTTCATCACGTCGGTACGGCCCGGTTCGTCCAGCGCCTTTCCGGGGCACCCCTGCACGCACAACCCGCAGGCCGTGCACGGGTTCTCCATGATGGGAGGATCCGAGGGGATATCGAGATCGGTGAGGAGCGCCGTGAAGACGGTCCGGCATCCGAAACGGGGGTGGACCACGAGATTGTTGCTGCCGAACGCCCCCAGCCCGGCGGCGACCGCCGCGTGGCGGAGCGATACCTGTCCGACCGTCCCTTTTGATTCCTCGTTCTGGGCCATGGGATACGAGGCGGGAACGGTCATGGCGCGGGCCCCGAGACTTCTCTCCAGGTGGCGGGCCAGCTTGTAGTTGCACGACCGCGAGAACTCCATCAGGTCCATGCGCCCGTTCATCGCGATGTGGAGATCCGGGCTATCGCAGCTCCCGAGTTCCTTGTAGGCGAGCACGACGATCGACCTTGCGCCGGGGAAGATCGATTCCAGGGAGGGCGACAGGGGGCTCCGGTAGTCCGATGCCGCGGCGAACCCAACGTCGTCGATCTCCAGCCCCGTCACGAAGCGGCGGATACGCTCTTTCACCGTCTGCACCTCCCTCATGGGATCCGGATCGCCGTGAAACCGATAGTTGGCGACCGGTCGGTATCTTTCCGAAAACACGCAAATCGGCCGAGGCGCCCCGCGTTTGCCTTTCCTTCAAGCCCTCAGCATCCGGATGTAGGCGTTGAGCTGACGTTCGATCGCCCGGGGGAACCGGGTGTTCCGGGTCGCGACGTACAACGCGGCCGCGCCGTTGATGGAGGTGACGATGAAATCGGCGACCTCCTTTATCCTGACGCCGGGCTTGAGTTTGCCTTCGGATTTCGCTTCTTCCAGCCAGGAGGCCAGAAGGTCCGAGAACTGCATGAACCCCTCCATGATCCGGCCGCTCATCACGGCGGACTGGCCCGAGAGTTCGACAAGCATGTTGAAGAAGAAGCAGCCGCCCTCGAACACCTCTCCGCAGCAGTAGTCGCGGAGGTCGTTCTCGATCGTCTTGGCGATCCTGTCCAGGGGGTCGGACACTTTTCGCACGTCTTTGAAGACGATCCCCTTCCAGATCTCGACCGCCCTCTCGTACGCGCCGTTCCAGATCGCCTCCTTGCTGTCGAAGTGGGCGTAGAGCCCCCCCTTCGTCAGCCCGGTCGCGGCCATGATGTCGCTGACGGAGGTGTTGTAGTACCCCTTCACCGAGAAGATCTGCAGCGACTTCTCGATGACGTTGTGGCGCGTCTCCCTGCCGTCTTTCCGCATCAGATGAACTCCCCCCCAAGGTACGGCTTCACGGCTTCCTTCAGGCGCTCCCTTTGGCGAAGGAACTCGTCCCGTTGGCCGATCAGCCACTTCCCGTGCGATGCCATGTCTTCCTTCTTCCGCCAGGAGTGGGCAGGGGGACCGATCACCGGACGGACTTTCCCGCCCTCCACGGACAAGGTCCCGGTGCCCCCGCAGGAGAGGCAATATACGGTATCCGTTCCCCGGAATTCGAAGTACGTGCCTTTGCATTCGGGGCACGAGATCCCTTCGGGTACGTAGTCGTCCGGAGAAACGAGGGCGGCGGCCAGACGGCGCGCGGTGCTCCTGCCTTCCTCGAAAACGATCGCATCCCCGGGGAACGTGGCGCGCACGACGGCCCTCCCTTTCAGGGATAACCCGAGCTGGCGGATGAAGTTTTCGACCCCTTGCAGCGCCGACCCTTCGCCGTCCTGGACACCCGCCGTGGCGACGGCGACCGCCGGTTTCCCGTACAGGGCGTCCACGTGCCGGAACGCCTGGAGGCCGCGGTCGAGGAACCGCTGGATGCTGGAATGGGTCCCGCGCAAGTATGCAGGCGCGGCGACGACCACGGCGTCCGCTTCCATGATCGCGCGGAGCACTCCCGGAGAGTCGTCCTGGTGGGGGCAATCCCCGGTCAGGCACCGGTAGCACGCCTTGCAGGGGCGGATATCCTTTTCGACGAGGCGCACCATCGACAATTTCGGCGACCCGGGGATCGCGGCGGCGATCTCCTTCACCATCAACTCGCAGTTCCCCATCTTTCGGGGGGATCCGATGATCCCCAGCAGACTTTTTATCGCCATCACCGACCTCCCTGCGACGAAGGCGGGACGGTATGGTCCGAGAAATACGCTTTCCAGGGGCCACAACCGTCGATGAACGGCTGCATGATCGCCCTCTCGCCCTGGACCGTGTGCATCAGGTCGTGCCCTGCCCACTCGTGGATCATCTCCCCGAGGGTCACCATTCCCAGCTCCTGGTGCCGCGCCGTGCGATTCAAATCACCCTCCCCGACCTTCGACAACAGCGCCAGATTCTCCGCCCGCAGCCGGGCAAATTCAGCGGCCAATTCGACCGGGGTCGGATTGCCCGCCGGGCCCTCCCCCTCTTCATCCGGGTGATAGGCCGGGAAATCCTCTCCGCGAAACAGATAACCGACACGCGCCGGGAGAACCGATCTCTCCGTGTCGACGATATGCCGTAAACAGTCGTACGCCGACCACTCCTTCGGCGCCGGTTTCCTTTGAAACAGTTCCGGCGGCAGCATCGAAGCCAACTGAATCCACCGTCGCGGCGTCGTCTCGAGCACGGGAAGAGCCAACCGGAAAAGGGGTATCATTCTTCCTCCTGGGTATCCCAAGTTCTTCGGGCGGGTCTCGCCGCCCAGAAGGATACCGACCGGTCTTATTCTATTCGGAACGTCGATTTGCCGTCAAGTAATTTCTGCATAGCCGACGATGCAAGCTGGAGTAACGGTGCAAATTAAGCCAATGAGAGCACCGACTCCATCGGGCAGACCTGCGGTAAGCGGTAACCTGTAAAAATGCACGCTGATTTTCGTACACGCCGACATCCCCTGACATCCCCGTCAGGTCTCGTCGGGAATCTCGCCCGCGCAGAGCTTGGCCGGGAGCCAGGGTTTCCTGGCCAGGAGTTGCGCGATCGGTGGATGGATGTCAGCCCCTTTACTCGCCGCCGAGGGAGTCTCGGGCCACGTATACCGCAGCTCAACATAGGTATCTGCTTCATCCGCCGTGCATTCTTTTCATGATTCCCATGAAGTCAACCATATGGGCGGTCAACAGCAGACCTGCGATAACGATCAGAACCGAAACTGTGACAATGACTTTTTTCCTCATGGACATGCTCCTTTCTCAGGTATAGGCGAGCGTTTCCCGAATGGTCAGATGCGACGCCCTCCGGGCCGGATAGGCGCTTGCGGCCGCCGAACCGAGGGAAATGACGGCAAGCCAGATGAATATGGCGGCGGGAGACAGGACCAACGGCAAAGGGAAATAGAATGCCAGTGTCCCGACAAGTCTCCCTACCCCCGCGGAGAGGGGCAGCGACAGGACAATGGCGATGCACCAGCTCATCAGGCCGATGAAAACCCCTTCGCTGATGACGTTTCGCATCACGGTGCCAGAGCTGCCTCCGATGGCCCGCATCACGCCGAATTCCCGGGTGCGTTCGATGACGCTGGTTCCCATGGCCGACGCGAGGCCAAGAACTCCAACGACCGCCATGATCACCGACATCAGGATCAGGGCGAAGACGAGGATGTAGACATGCCCGCTTAGCGCGTTGTCCAATCGGGTCTCGGAAAAATCGATCTTGACGCTGATCCCTTCCCGTTCCAGAGCGCGTTCGATTTCCCTTGTGACGGCGCCGATCGTCTTCTCGTCGTGCCCCTTCATGACGACGCGCACGGCGTTTGTCCGACCCGAACGATTCAGCGCCCGGTTGTACCCTTCCGGAGAGGTGTAGGCGGCCGCGGGAGTGATGATCTCCCGCGCGATGCCGACGACGTGAAAGGCGGCTTGCCGCCCCTGAACGCCGATATGGATGATGTCGCCCACCTTGACGCCGGGGAATAGCCTGAGCGCTATGTGGTTGAGCACGACCGCATCGGAATCCCCCGGCTGAAGCCATCGCCCGCCAAGCAGCGTGAGTTCGATCATCCGGCTTTCGGGTGGCACCGAACGAAGCGTGAAGCTTCCGTGCCCTCGGTCCGGATAGGTCCTTGCGATTTCAAGACCGTCGGGACGATTCACCGCGGCGGGGTCGATATCCCAGGATTCGACCTTTTGCACTCCGGGAACACCGCGTATGATCGCCAGGACGTTTCCCTCGGGTTGAGGACGATTCAAGCGGATCTCCAGGTCGTACCGGCGGTCGGAAGCAGCGTCCGCGAGGTTGCGCTCCCAGGCGGACCGGACGTTCAGTGCGGTCAGGAACATGGCGCCCGCGGCGGACAGGAGCCCGAGAGTGAGCACCAGGCGGCCACGACGCCGGAACGTGTTGCGGATCGACAGAACGAGCGTCCGGTCCATCCCGCGGATCTTTCCGAGCAGGGCGTCGAGCCGGTTGGAAGCGGACGCATTGAGGCTCGTACCGTAATCGTTGATCGCTTCCCGAACCGTGATCCGGGTGGCCCGAAGGATCGGTATGAGCGCAATGAGAAAAGGCACCAGCAGACCAACGAGCAGTTGCACCAGATAGACCCACCCGGGTACCGCCTCGCTGTAAAGGGTCAGGTTCAGGAGTTCGGCGATGGCTCTGGCCAAGCCGCGCCCCGCGGCGATGCCGGTCGGCAGACCCAGCACGACCGCGACGCCACCCAGCAGGACAACCAGCGCGAGATAGATGCCGGCGATTTGCGAGGACCGCGCGCCGATCGCTTTCATGACGCCGATCTGGCGAACCTGCTGCGCCAGCATGCTCCCGATCGTGGAAGCGGTCAGGACGGCGCTGAGCACGAGCGCCATGAGGCTGAACAGGATCAGCATGGCCATAACGGCACGCATCTGGGTCTCGTGGGGATGCTTGCCGGGTGGGGGGATGCGGATTTCACCCACCGCATGCCCCTGCCGCTTTAACCACCCGGCCAGGCCGGCCACCGTACGCTCGATGTCGACGATGTCGGGGGACGGTTCGCTGACCGTGACTTTCAGCGTGTCGAGAGTCCCGCTCTCGCCGAGCAAGGCAAGCGTGGACGGCGTGATGTATCCGTAAGCGGTCTGCTCCTGCCACGACGGCGCCAGACCCGGATCGTGCACAAGACCGGATAGGACGACGTTGCGTTTCGGTCCGTTGGGCGTTTGAACAGGAATTTCACGGCCGATCTTTCCGTTTACAAGCTGTAATGCCGTTCGCTCGAGCAACATGGAGCCTTCCGGCGGAGGCCAGGCCCCCGACTCCGGATGGAACATGCCGATTTTCATCGCACGGAAGTCCTTCACAACGAATAGAAGCAGCGGCATCCATTCGCCGGGTTTGACTTCGATACGAGCCCAGACGGAAGAGGCGGCCTCCGCGTTCGCGATACCCGGCCGAAGCCGAACCGCGTCGACCAAATCGTCGGTGACCTGATCCAGTTCGATCAAGGCCGAAGCGGGATTTGTCCCAAGGTAATTGCGGCTGATTTCACGTGTCAGGATCGTATAGGCGCTCAGGATCGTGGCGATTCCGAACATGCCGACCGCCATCGCGACCACCATCATCGACAGACGCCCGCGGGCATTCCGAAGATCGCCCGCCAGCTTTCTCCAGCGAGGACTCAGCTCCATACATTCGCCTCCGTTTTTTCAACGATGGCGCCATCCTGCAGCATGACCGTCCGCGTTAAGTATCGGGTCATGTCACGCTCGTGGGTCACCATCACAACGGTCTTCCCTTCGTTCACCAGCGAGGAAAAGAACCGCACCACGTCTTCGGATGTCCGGGAGTCGAGATTGCCCGTGGGCTCGTCGGCGACAAGAAGGGGCGGGTCGTTGGCGAGAGCGCGGGCGATGGCTGCCCGCTGCTGCTGCCCTCCGGACAGATCGGACGGAAGCTTGTCGGCCTGGTCCGCAATGCCCATCTTTTCCAGCAGCGCCATCGCCCTGGGGCGCCGTTCGGAAGGAGGGAATGTATTGCAGAAATCCATCGGGAGCATGACGTTTTCCGCGACCGTGAGGGTCGGAAGGAGTTGAAAAAACTGGAAAATCACACCGACATTCTTCCCCCGCCATTTCGCCAGCTCCTCCTCCCCGAGGGTGTGAACGGCTGTGGAGGCCACATGGATCTCGCCGGAGGATGGAGAGTCGATGCCGGTGAGCACGTTGATCAGCGTCGATTTTCCACTACCCGATCTCCCGACCACGGCCACGAATTCGCCTTTCTGCACCTCAAGATCAATGTCTCTCAATGCCTCGAAGGACCCGGATGGGGTTACGTAACTCTTGAATACATGCGTCATCGAAATAAGCGGTTCGGTCGTCATGACTTCCTGGTTCCTTTCTTTTGCGGGGGATGTGTCCTGCTGGTCCGGCCCTTCGGATCCAGGCCGCTCCAGATCGCTCCTACGAAATGTTCAATCGCATGCTCCAGGTCCTCTCCACCGTGGATCTCCATCAATTCGAAGACCGCGAGGCTATGGATCGCCGAGATGAGGAGATTTGCCGTGGCCATCGGGTCGTTTGCCTTTACCTTGCCGTGCGCCTCGGCATCGCGAAGGTACGCTGCCAACGCCTCCGCCAGCGCCTGCTCAGGCATCCGTTGAAAGTGGGCCGCGACATCCGCCATGCGGATCGACGGGTGCGTCATCAGATGCATGACGGTGGGAATGAGGGTGCGGAAATATGCCAGCATTCGCTGCCCGATTTCGGTGAGCGCTCCTTGGGGATCCGTCCGCGACGTGGGGGCATGGACGATCCCTTCCACATCCACTTCCGGCGGAACCAGGGCCGCAAGGAACAACGCCGACTTGGTCGGAAAACGCTGGAACAACGTCGCCTCGGAAATACCCGCGCGGCGCGCGATCTCCTTGGTGGAACCGAATGCGCCGCCCTCGAGAAACACGTCACGCGCATGCCGAAGCAACTGTTCGTCTTCGATTACCTTGCGACGCCCCAACACGCACCCCCCAAGCACACCTTTAATAAGTTAGTGCTTACTTACAAATATAGACACAGGACATCCCCATGTCAAGAATATTTCAGGGGGCACACGTTCCTGCCCCCGCGTACCGCCCGCTTATCTCGGGATGAGATCCCTTCCGGTCTTGTTCCGGATTCCGCTGAAATCGCCGGTACGGTTGGTCAGGTGAGCATCCACAATCCGTATCCGGCGAGGATCGCCCCGGCCGCCCTGCCGAACCGCGGCCCACAGGAAGTGATCTTTTCCACGAGGAGGAAAGCCGTGACCCCCGCCATCCACAAAATATTCATGACGCCGAACACGAAAGAAAGGGCCATCAGCGCCCAGCAGCACCCGACGCAGTAGAGCCCGTGACGAACCCCCATGGTGAAGGCTCCCCGCCGCCCCTCTCTCCAGGAAGTCATGAAGTATCCGAGGGGAGAGCGGCAATGCGCCATACAGGCGTCGCGCCAGGGCGTCCACTGGTAGATCCCGGCCGCAAGGAGAAGCGCACCCCCCAGGACCGGACTCGTGGCGGCGAGTTCCGGGGAAAGGAGGGCCGTGGCGACAAGACCCCACTGCCCCAGCGCCGCCGCGGCGCTGTACCCCGTCCAGACCACCGCATACCCCAGCATGAAATATCCCACCGTGCCGAGCGGCGTTGCGCCGGGACCGCTTTCCCGCTTCTCCCCGGAGAGGACCAGGAGCCAGGGGGTCACGATCGGCAGCATCATGGCCGCCATCATCGCGACCCACATGGAAAACGCCATGAAGACCTCCACGCTCCCCCATGGACGGACGATCGGTTCCGCCATGCCGTGGCAGGAATGCCCCTGCGTCATCCCCGCGGCCATGCGGATCATGTACGTCCACGCCAGCCCGCAAAGGCCGATGAGCGCGGCAAGCAGGAGGACCCGGTCTCTTCGGGCCGCGGCGGCGAACGGATCGAGGTGTGCCATGATTTAAGCGACCTCCCAGGAGAACCGCGAGTAGATGGCGTACGTTCCCTCCGTCTCGAAGAGGAATTCCGGGACCGAGAGGTTGGTCTGCCCCAAGGCGAGCACTTGCGTCGGGGCATGGATATGGTTGAAGACGTTTTCCAGCAACACCTCCCGGGTCTTGTCCCTTCCGCGGATCGCCTCCACCACCATGTCGAACAGCCCCTCGACATGCATCCGCTTTCGTCGGCCCCTGTCCTCGAACCGGAGCGGAACGTAGCGGGTCGGCAGGCGGTTGGCGATGAAGCGACTCAGGACCGTCCAGGGGCCGCCCGCCTGACCGGAGACGATCTTTTCGAATGCGTCCCGTTGTGCTTCGTCCGCCCGGTCGCTCACGAGGGATAAAACGGTCCAGTCGCCCGCGATCATGTGCTGCGGCGAATTCCAGAAGATGACCGCATCGAGGCCGTCCAGAATAACTTCCCCGTAACGGCCTTCCTCGATCCGCACCCCCCAAGCGCCGATGCAGCGTTCGTGCGTACAGAGCTGCTTGAACGACAAGTGACCCGGGCAGACCAACGTGCAGTTGCAGTTCTCGATCAACTGGCCTTTCACCCGCCACGCGGTGCCGCTCATGTCATACCTCCGCAAAGGTTGTTCCATTCGCCGTTTTCCGGCATCTCCCGAAATCAGTCCGTCGTCACGGAAGGAGCCGGGACCGGACTTGCCTGTTTCATCTCCAACACGGCCAGGCTCACGAGGGCCAGCCCTCCCGCGCCGATCAGGACTTTCTCCACGCCGACGACGCCTGCGAGGTAGCTGCCGACCAGGAACGACACCAGTGCGGCCGGAGTGAGGATTCCTGTGATGGAACCGTAGACCCGGCCGCGGTATTCGATCGGCGTCGCCTGGTCACGCAGTGAATGCGTGGAGACGATCGTCGTATAGAAACAGGCGAAGCTGATCGTTACCAGCACAAGAGTCGCGTCGAACGATCGCGTAACGCCCAGGGACGCGAAGGTAACGTAGTGCGCGGCCAGCCCCCACAGGATCAGCTTCCTCCGGTCGAACGTCGCGGCGAGGCGAGGCCCGAGGACGCTGCCCAGGATGCTGCCCGCGCCGGCCATGGTCATGAAGATCCCGTATCCGTCGCTCCCCCTCCCCAGGAACTGCTTCACGTAGACCACAAACAGCGGGAGCTGGCAGCCGAGGAAAAGTCGCCACAGGAATGCGACCGTCCCGAGATACCGGAGATCGCGATTCGCCATAATGTATCGTGCGCCTTCGCGCATGTGGGCGAAGACGGCGTCCGCCGACCGGGAGGATCTTTGAGTCGGTGGGGCGAGCCGGGTGGCAAGGCCCAGGAGTGCGGCAGCGACATATGCCACGGCCGTCAGATGCAGAAGCAGCGTGATGTTCCACTTCAAGGCCACCAGTCCCCCGACCAACGGAGCCGCCAGCCTGGCCGCATTGAGCGAAACGAGCATGATCGCGTTTCCGTACAGGTAGTTGTCCTTCGGGAGGATCTCCGTCATGATCGCCGGGCGGACGTTCATGATGGTCATCAGCAGAATGGAGATGAAGAACCAGATCGTGTAGGTCCACGCGATGCCTCTGCTTCCCGCGACCAGGAAGACGCCGAGCGCGATCCCCATCGCCGCGACGGAGAAGACCCGCCCGCGCGGGTACCGGTCCGAGAGCGAGCCGTAGTATGGAGAAAACAGCCTCGGGAGGAACGTCAGCGCGGTGAACAGGCCGACGTTCATGGCGCTGCCGGTCAGGTCGTAGATGTGCACGGTCATGACGAAAACCATGAACTCGTACCCGAACGCCGACAGAAGATACGCCAGGCCGAAAATAACGACGTTCCGGCTCTCCTGCTTTCCCTGCATTTCCCGCTCCTTCCGTAAAACGAGGATTGTCACACTTCCTTAAAGAGAAACCAATAGTCCGTCGGCCGCCGGGATGTCTTCGATCTCATGGGATCTTGCCAGCATGTCCTCGCTCATGTGGGTGAGCACGATGCGCCCGCAGGAGAAGTCGCTGCACCCCGGAGAGTGTTCCCTCCGGGGTGCGCCGACTCCGTTTCAACCGCAGCAGGCCGACTCCTTCGCGTCCGCCGGGGCAGGAGCGGCCTCCTTCAGCTCGGAGGAAAAGGCATCCATCTTGGCCGACGCCCCTTTGCGGACCTGCTTCCCGACTTCGATGGCGGCCTTCACCTCCCCGGCATCCGCTCCGGCCGCGAGGGCCTTCTCCGCGTGGTACTGGAGGCAGGGCTGGCAATTTGCCGTGATCGACGCTCCCACCGCCACAAGCTCCTTCACCTTCTCGTTCAGTTCCATGACTTCCCTCCCCTGTCTTTATTGTCGCTATAGGGCTGGGGCACGCCCGAGCCACCTGTCACGACTGATCAGCAATATGGCTGTTCCGGGAAAGGAATAACAGACACACATCTTGAAATACATTCCCGCTACAGTTGCCGGAAAAACAAAACTGTACCCATCGGGAAACGGCAAAATTGTATCTGTTGCCACCCTGTTCCGGGTGTAGAATCGAGGAGCGATGGAGACCACCGGACAGATCGAAGCCGGGAAGCAGCCCCTTTACGAAGAGATCGCCGCCCGGATCGGGGGTCTCATCGAACAGGGGACCTATCGGCCCGGGGAGCGGATCCCATCCATCCGGGCGCTCAGCCGCCAGATGCAGGTCAGCGTGAACACGGTCATGGAGGCGTACGCGCGCTTGGAGAACATCGGGAAGGTGGAGGCGCGTCCCCAGTCCGGCTATTACGTCCGGAGCAGGGTGCCCGAACCGGGCGCGGGTATCGCGAAGGGCGAGGCGGGAGAGGAGCCCGTGGCGTGCTGCGTGTCGATCGAGGAAGAACCGATGCGGATCATGCGGACCCTATCGGACCCTTCCATGGTTCCGCTCGGCGGCGGAATCCCCAATTCCGACCTGCTGCCGGTCGACAGGCTGAACCGGATGCTCGCCACCGAGTCGCGCCGGTTCCCGATTCAGAGCGTTTCCTACACCGGGCCGCGCGGGACCCAGCGGCTCCGCACGCAGATCGCCAAGCGATCCTTAAGCTACGGCTGCGCCTTCTCCCCCGAGGAGATCGTCGTCACTTCGGGCTGCGTCGAGGCGGTGACGCTCGCGTTGCAGGCGACCTGCCGCCCCGGCGACACGGTGGCCATCGCCTCCCCGGTCTACTACACCTTCCTCCACTCCATCCAGTGGATGGGGCTCAAGGTTCTCGAGATCCCGGCCACCCCCAAGGAGGGGATGAACATCGAGGTGCTCTCCTACGCGATCCGGAACAACCCGGTCCACGCCTGCCTCGTCATATCGAACTTCAACAACCCGCTCGGGAGCGTCATGCCGGACGACAGGAAGCGGGAGTTGGTCGAGCTGCTCGCACGGCACGACATCCCCCTCATCGAAGACGACGTGTACGGCGACTTGGCGTTCGGACCGTCACGTCCCGTCGCGGTCAAGGCGTACGACGAAAAGTGTCTCGTACTGTACTGCTCCTCCTTCTCCAAGACCCTCGCGCCCGGCTACCGGGTCGGCTGGATCGCGCCCGGCAGGTACCAGCGCAAGGTGCAGCAGCTAAAGGCGCTCTTCAACATCGCCACCGCCACCCCGACCCAGCTCGCCATCGCCGAATTCCTGGCCAACGGCGGGTACGACCACCATCTGCGGACGATCCGCCGCGTCTACAGCCGGCAGATGGAGAAGGTCAGGGACGCCGTGGCCCGTCACTTCCCTCCGGGGACGAGCGTCACGCGCCCCGAGGGAGGGTTCGTCCTCTGGGTAGAGATGCCCGAAGGGGTCGACACCTCGCGGCTCTACGAGGAGGCTCGGGAGAAGGGAATCGGCATCGCCCCGGGCACCCTCTTCTCGACGGCCGGACGGTACGGCAACTGCATCCGGCTCAACGCCGCCTTCTGGTCGGAGCGCGTCGAGCAGGCGCTGGAGACCGTGGGAGAGATGGCGGGAAGGATGGCCGGAGGCGTGACATGAAGGCGTTGGTCCTGGACGGAAGCCGTGAAGGGGACTCCCTCACTCCCGTTGCCGTCCTGGGGATGACTTCCGCGCTCGCCGGACGCGTGGATACCGTCGAGCTGTTCAAACTTCGCGAACTCGCCATCGCGCCTTGCGCGGGGTGTTTCGGGTGCTGGACACGCACGCCGGGAGAGTGTGTCATCGAGGACGGCGCGCGCGATGTCCTGCGTTCCTACGTCGGATCGGACATCGTGGCGTATGTGACACCGTTGACGTTCGGCGGCTACTCGTCCCAGCTGAAGAAGATGCTCGACCGGTTCATCCCCTTGCTGGATCCGCGGTTCACCGTCGTGGACGGCGAAGTGCACCACCTCCTGCGGTACCGGCGGTACCCGAAGACGATCGGTCTTGGAACGTTGCCGTCGCCCGACCCGGAAGCCGAGCGGTTGTTCGCCCGGCTTGTAGCCCGAAACGGCCTGAACATTCACCAAACCGTCGAATCGATTGTCCTGACGGGCGTTGCAGACCCCGAATCGGCGCGGCGTTCCTCGGAAAAATTCCTCGACCGGGCTGGAGTGACGGCATGAACGTGCTGATCCTGACCGGAAGTCCGAAGGGCCGGAAATCGGCCAGCTTCTCGCTGGCATCGAAGCTCGCCGAGGGGCTGCGGGAAAACGACGTGTCCGTGAGCGAAGAACCGGTCCATGCCGGGCTGCGCACGGAAGAAGGAACCCGCCGGCTGCTGGATGCGGTCGATGGATCCGACCTTGTGGTGCTGGTATTTCCCCTCTACGTCGACTCGCTTCCCGCGCCGCTGACTCGACTGCTCGAACTTGTCGCCGAGCGACGGACCCGGGTCTCTTCCCCGGGGACTCCCCGGCTCGCGGCCATCGTTCAGTGCGGGTTTCCCGAGTCGCGCCAATGCGACACGGCCGTCGGAATCTGCCGGCTCTTCGCAGAGCGCACGGGCATGCGGTGGGCGGGTTCGCTCGCCATGGGCATGGGCGGCTCGATCGGCGAAGACATCAGGCGACTGCCCGGCGGCGGGAAAAATATCCTCGACGCGCTGAAAATGACGGCGGAATCCCTTGCGACGGGAGGAGCGATCCCCGTGGAGGCGACGACGCTGTTCGCCGGACCTCTCATGCCGATCTGGTTGTACACCTCGATCGGCAATCTGGGATGGCGCATGCAACTGCGGAAAAACAAGTCGCGACGACCGTTGACGTACAGGCCGTATTCACAGGGATAACACTTCCTTAAATAGCGAAGGACCGGCAACGATCCGTTGCCGGCCCTCTACCATTTTACCGGAGGGCGAACTCCCCCATCATCCCATGGACGGCATCCCCGTTGACGGCGCGGAGAGAACCCGGGATCACTTGACCGAGACCAGCTCCACCTCGAAGATCAGCGTCGCGTTCGGGCCGATCTCCCGGCCGGCGCCCCGCTCTCCATAGGCGAGATTGGACGGCACGAACAGCTGCCACTTCGCTCCCTCTTTCATCAGTTGGAGCGCCTCGGTCCAGCCGGGGATCACTCCCGAAACCTGGAACGTCGCCGGCTGGCCGCGCTTGTAGGAACTGTCGAACTCCGTCCCGTCGATCAGCGTTCCCTTGTAATGGGTCGTCACCGTGTCGGTGGCTTTCGGGCTTTTCCCCGTGCCGGGAGCGATCTCCTTGTACTGGAGTCCGCTCGGGAGGGTCTTCACCCCCTCTTTCTTCCCGTTCTCCGCGAGGAACTTCTCCCCGTCCGCCTTGTTCTTTTCCCCGAGTTTTTGCATCGTCTCCGCCTGCTTCGCCATCAGCGTTTTCTGAAAGTCCGTGATCGTCTTGCGTGCCTCATCCTCGCTGAGGATCGTCTTCCCCCCGCCGTAGCTGTCCTTCAATCCTTTTGCCAGGATGTCCGGGTCCACCTCGACGGATCCCCGCTTCAGGTTCCCCCCGATGTCCATACCGATGCCGTAGCTGAGCTTCTCCTTGTCGGTTTTAAGCTCCGGGGCGTCCGCGGCGAACGCCGCCCCCGAGAGCGCGACCGCGGCGCACATCGCCAACGCAAGTCCTCTCTTCATCCTTGCCGCTCCTTTCCGTCCGAAACCGGGGTGATTTGCAACCGGATTATCTTACACGCGGGCCCATCAAACCCCAAGCGGATTCCGGCGCCAGGGATGCCGCACGCCGGGGAATCCCCCGGGACGGCTCATCGAACCGGCGCATCTTCCGGGATCGACGGGATTGCGATATAAATAGGGACTGTGCGCGGATCGTTGCCCCGTGCCGAAGAGAACGAGATCCGCGGAATCACGGGAAGGGAGAAGGGATGCAGATCACGGTGGCGCAGGTGCCGGAAAACCGGCGGCGGCAGAAGCCGAGAAGCGGCGAAAAGCTCGGGTTCGGGATCCACTTCTCGGACCACATGTTCCTGATGGACTATTCACAGGGAACGGGGTGGCGCGACGCCCGCATCGTCCCGTACGGGCCGCTGTCTCTCGCCCCTTCCGCCATGGTCCTGCACTACGGGCAGGAGATCTTCGAGGGGATGAAAGCGTACTACGCGAGGGACGGCGCCGTCTGTCTCTTCCGTCCCGACCGGAACGCGGAGCGGCTGAACCGCTCGGCGGCGCGCATGTGTCTCCCGGAGATCCCGGTCGAAGACCAACTCGCCGCCCTCCGGGCGCTGGTGCGCCTCGACCGGGAGTGGATCCCGAGGGACGAGGGAGCCTCCCTGTATATCCGTCCCACGATGATCGCAACCGAAGCGGGGCTGGGCGTTCGTCCGTCGGCGGAGGTCCTCTTTTTCATCATCACCGGCCCGGTGGGGGTGTACTACGCGCGGGGGTTCGACCCGGTCCGTATCCTCGTCGAGGAGAAGTACGCGCGGGCGGCCCGTGGGGGCACGGGGGAAGCGAAAACGGGGGGGAACTACGCGGCGAGCCTCCTCGCGGCGAAGAACGCCAAAGCGCACGGGTTCGATCAGGTCCTCTGGCTGGACGCCGAGCGCCGGCGTTTCGTGGAAGAGGTGGGGACGATGAACATCTTCTTCGTGCTCCGCGGCGAACTGGTCACCCCCCCGCTCTCGGGGTCGATCCTGCCCGGAGTGACGCGGGACACGGTCCTCATGCTCGCGCGGGATTGGAAGATCCCGGTGGCGGAGCGCCCCGTCGAGATCGACGAGGTCCTGAAGGGCGCCGCGGACGGAACGCTCTCGGAGGCGTTCGGCTCGGGGACGGCGGCGGTCATCTCCCCGGTGGGTTCCTTCTCCTGCCGCGGGAAGGAGGTACACGTCAACAAGGGCCGGGCGGGGGACCTTTCCCTCCGCCTCTACCGGGAGATCACCGGGATCCAGTACGGGGAGATCGAGGACCGACACCGATGGATCCACCGGGTGGAATAACCCGCCTTCGTGCGCCATTTTCCGCATCTCCGGGGTCGCGTCACGCGCCCCGGGGATCCTTCTCCATATATTCCGAATAGTTCGCAACACGGGCTCGGAATGGCACCAACATTGCTGTGAGTGGGGCCGTAGCGGACGCGCCGCGTGAAAGCGCAGCGTTTCCCTGCCCCCAGCCGGAGGGTTGAGCTTTCTCACCCCAGAAAACCCTCCGGCCCCCTTTTTTTTTTCCGCCATCCCGCCCGTACGGACGTTCTCCCCTGTCATAAAATGGGGGAGACGCGCCGCGTGGAATCGCCAAGGGAGGATCGCTATGGATCTCGGCCTGCAGGGAAAGACCGCGCTCGTGTGCGGCGGCAGCAAGGGGATCGGATTTTCGTGCGCGGAGGCGCTCTCTGCGGAAGGGGCCCGGGTGGCCGTTTGCGCGCGGGACCCGGCACGCCTGCGGGAGGCGGCCGCAAGAATCGGGGAGAGGACGGGAAATCCCGTTCTGGCGATACCGGCGGACGTGACGAGCACCGCGTCGGTCGATACCCTCTTCGGCGAGATCGAACGGAGCTTCGGCACGCTGCACGTTCTCGTGAACAACGCCGGGGGGCCGCCCCCCTCGGGGTTCACGGAGACGTCCGACGAGGAGTGGCTGCGCGCCTTCCATCTGAACTTTCTCTCCGCCGTCCGTTGCACCCGCCGGTGCCTGCCGTGGATGGTCCGTCAGCGGTTCGGCCGGATCATCATGCTCACCTCGTTCGCGGTGAAGCAGCCGATCGACAACCTCATCCAGTCCAACGCGATCCGCAGCGCCGTGGCGGGGATGGCGAAGACCCTTTCCAGGGAAGTGGCCGAGCAAAACGTGACGGTGAACAACGTCTGCCCGGGCTACGTCCTGACCGACCGGCTTCGGGCGGTGATCGAGCGGCGGGCGCGGGAGAACGGGATTTCCGTCGAGGAGGCGATGGAAGCGGGGATCGGGGAGATCCCGTCGGGACGGTTCGGGCGGCCCGAGGAGGTGGGGGCGGTCGTCGCGTTCCTCGCGTCCGAGCGCGCTTCCTACGTCACCGGAGCGACGATCCAGGTGGACGGCGGGCTGATCCGGGGATTGCTATAGATCGAGGGCGGCCAACAGCGCCTCGCGGGTGATGCCGTCTACGCGGACGATCTTGTTGCGTCCCTTCTCGCCCGCGACCAGCGCGATGCGGCTTTTCGGTACCCCCAGCTCCTTCGAGAGAAAGCGGACGAGGGCCTCGTTCGCCTGGCCCTCGACCGGAGGGGCGTTGAGCCGGATCCGCAGGACACCGCCCTCGAACCCGGCCACCCCCTCCTTCGAGGAACGCGGGGCGACGCGGACCGACACGGTGGCACAGGGGCCGTCCGCGCGTCTCACGGCATCTGGAGGGCGAGGTCGAACAACGTCCGCACGACGAACCGCTGCAGGAATACGATGACGAGGACCGCGACCATCGGCGCGAAGTCGATGGAGCCGGCGAACAGCGGGAGTTTCCGGCGCAGGCGGGAAAGGACCGGTTCCGTCACCGCGTAAAGGGCCCGGACGATCGGATTGTACGGATCGGGGCTGACCCACGACAGCACGGCTCGCAAGATGAACGCCCACATGTAGGCCCACAGCGCATAGTCGATGATCGTCGCCACCGCATTGAGCAGGTTCCTCGCCACGAACATTCCTTTCCCCCCCCTTTCATCCCGAAAGCTCGCGGCACCGCTGCCACGCGGACAGCACCGCGTCCATCACGGTCGCCCGGAAGGCCCCGCGCTCCAGCGCGGCCACCCCGGCGGCCGTCGTCCCCCCCGGCGACATCACCATGTCCTTGAGCTCGGCGGGGTGCTTCCCCGTCTCGCGGACCATCCGTGCCGCTCCCTCGAGGGTCGAGGCCGCGAGCAGCGACGCCTCCGCGCGCCCCATCCCCGCCCGCACCGCGCCGTCCGCCAGCGCCTCGAGGAAGAGGAACGCGTAGGCGGGACCGGAACCGGAGAGCGCGGTCACCGCGTCGAGCAGTTCCTCGCGGGGCATCTCGGCCACCGTCCCGAAGGAGGAGAACAGGGCGACGACCTCCTGCCGGGTCGCCGCGTCGACGGCGGACGGAAAGTAGATCCCGGTGCTCCCCATCCCGACGAGCGCCGGTGTGTTGGGCATCGTCCGCACGACCTTCGCGCCTTCCCCGAGCGCCTTCTCGTAGAGGGCGATCTTCGCGCCCGCCACGATGGAGACGAACGTCTTCCCCCGCGCCGCGTCCCGGGAGATCCCGGACAGGACGGACGACAGGACCTGCGGCTTCACGGCGACCACCACCGTGTCGCATGCGCGCAGCAAGTCCTCCACGGAACGGGCGACGACGACCCCGAACCGGTGGCGCAGATCCTCCCCCCGACCCGGCGCCGCGTCGAACACCACGACCTGCTCCGGGGAGCGCAGTTTCGCGGAGAGCAAACCGCGGATCATCGCCTCCCCCATGTTTCCCGCACCAAGAAATCCGAGCGCCATGATATCAGCCCCTCCCTTGCCGGCTTCCGAAGATCGCGGTCCCCACGCGGACCATCGTCGCACCTTCCTCGATCGCCTGCTCGAAATCGTTGGACATCCCCATCGACAGCTCCCCGAGCGCCGCGCCGGGAATTTCCCGCGCCAACGCGTCACGGAGCTCCCGCAGCCGCGCGAAGTGACGCCGGCTCCCCTCGGGGTCGGCGGAGATCGGCGGGATCGCCATGAACCCATGTACCCGCACCCCCGGGAGTCCGGCGGAAGCGTCGAGAATCGCGCGCAGATCGCCGGGGTCGGCCCCCGCCTTGCTCCCCTCGCCGCCCAGATTGACCTCGATCAGGACCCGCGCCGTCTTCCCGGACTCCGCGGCACAACGCGCGATCTCGCCGAGCCGCCTGGCGGAATCGGCTGTATGGATCCAGGAGAACAGGGCGACCGCCCTGCGAACCTTGTTCCCCTGCAGACGGCCGATCAGGTGCCATTCGGCCCCGGGGACCCCCGGGATCTTCTCCTCCGCCTCCTGGATGTAATTTTCGCCGAACACCGATAGCCCCGCCGCGTACGCATCGAGGATCCGCGCGAGCGGCTGGGTCTTCGAAACCGCGATCAGCGTCACCGAACCGGGCGGCCGACCCGACCGCCGCACGGCGTCCGTGATCCGGTCCCGCACCCACCCCGCCCGTTCCCCGAGCGGCGCATCCTCGCCCGGGGGCCTCCCCGGGGCGCTCATTGCGCTCCACCCGCGAACGCGTACCAGGCCGGTCCGCTGCGCGTGACCCGGATCAGCCGCGCCCCCACAAGCATCGCCACGACGCGGGTCATCGGAAGGCCCACCACGTTCGAGAACGACCCCGCGACCCGGTCGATGAGCAGCATCCCCGCCCCCTGCGCCGCGTACGCCCCCGCCTTGTCGTCGCACTCCCCCGTGCGGGCGTAGGCCGCGACCTCCGACGTCGTGAGGGGGCGGAATCGCACCCGGGTCACCTCCGTGCCGAGGTCCCGGAAGCCGCGCTCGCGGCAAAGGAGGCAAACCGCCGTGTACACCCGGTGCTCGCGGCCGGCGAGGCGCGAGAGCATCCGCCTCGCCTCCGCGCGGTCCCGGGGCTTGCCGAGGATCCGGCCGTCCGCCACCACGATCGTGTCCGCCGACAGGACGAAGGACGACGGGTGAAGCAAAGCCACCGCCTCCCCCTTGTCGAGAGCGGCCCGGCGGACGAACCGCGGCGGAGACTCCCCGGGGCGCGGAATTTCGTCGACCCCCGACGGGACCACGCGGAACGGAACGCCGACGGCGGCGAGAAGTTCCCGACGGCGGGGGGACTCGGAGGCGAGGATCATACGGGCCGACGGGACCATCGGGAATGCATTATATGAGAATCCCGCCGAACACGGCAAATGTTCCCGCGCGGCGTCCCTTGCTCTAACGTGGCGCTCCATGATAATAAGATAGCAATATCCGGAGCCGAGCGGAGTGCCTCCATGGCGTTCAAGACGATCACCGTGAAAACCGAAAACGCGCAGCAACTGGTCGACATCACCCAGCAGGTCCGCCTCGTGGTGCGGGAGAGCGGCGTGAAAAGCGGCGTCTGCCGGGTTTTCATCCCGCACACCACGGCGGCGGTCACCATCAACGAGAACGCCGACCCGAACGTCCGGCGCGACATCCTGAATCGCCTCGAGCAGGTCGCCCCTTCCGACGGGACGTACCTCCACACCGAGGGGAATTCCCACGCCCACATCAAGTCCAGCCTCGTCGGATCGAGCGTCGTCGTGTTCGTCGAGGCCGGCCAACTGGTGCTCGGAACCTGGCAGTCGGTCTTCCTGTGCGACTTCGACGGCCCCCGCACCCGGAACGTGATGGTGCGGGTCACGCCGGGGTGACCCGCTAGCGAAAGAAGGCCTCGTAGCGGGCGCGCAGCGCGCCCTTTCGCAGACCCCCGTCGATCACCTCCCAGGGGAGAAACTCCCCGCCCCCCTTCTCCCGGAAGACGACCGACGCCAGCGCCCCGGCCAACCCGGGCGCGGAGCGTGGGAGCTTTCCGGGACGCGCCGTCCGCAGGCCGGCGGCCACCCGCCGGTCCGAAAGCCCGAGGTACCCCTGCACGACCGCGTCCCATGGGGTCGAAGCGGAGACCCGCACGTTGGGAATCGCGCGGACGGCGGCGACCACCCCCTCCTCCCGCGACTTCAGTTCCTCCTCCGGGGTCATCGAAGCCCACTGCAGCGGCGTGAACGGCTTCGGGACAAAGGGGGAGAGCACCGATGTCACGACGCCCATCCGGCCGACCCCGCGCGCCACCGCGAGAACGCGTTCCCGGAAGGTCC
>Ga0334722_10000221_pt1 | contig 86839 bp, 72 predicted proteins | sample C3_bottom_MG_FD_207210 | JGI IMG/M metagenome (GOLD analysis project Ga0334722, IMG submission 207210) | Sediment microbial communities from Yellowstone Lake, YNP, Wyoming, USA - C3_bottom | ecosystem: Environmental > Aquatic > Freshwater > Lake > Sediment | place: USA: Wyoming | collected...
CCGTGGACTCGTTTTCTACAGGTTGATGGAACAATCAATGATAACTGGTCCCGTAACTGCAGCCGACGTGACTTTCGGTTACGACTGGAGCAAAAAGGGTAGGAGGAGCTAATTGACTACCCCCTATTTATCTATATTGGTTATCATCGTTTATCCCTTTACCGTTACCGTTGGCTTTCATAACCCCTCCTAACCTCCCCTTATCTTAAGGGGAGGGATCAACCCCCCTCCTAAGGTAAGAGGGGGAAGGGGGAGTTATGTTTTACCTTATTACATCAAAACTCGTGGTGTTCATCGTCTTCCTGTCCATCTCGTCCAGCACGGTATTTACAATCGAGGTCAGAATGTTCAACGCGCCCTGGTAGCCGATGATCGGATACCTGTGCAAATGGTGCCTGTCAAAAAGCGGGAACCCGAATCTGACGAGCGGCGTGCCGGTATCTCTCCACAGGAACTTCGCATAAGAGTTTCCTATCAACAAATCAACGGGATCGGTAAACATCAGCGACCTCAGGTGCCACATATCCTTGCCTGCGTAGACCTTTGCCTCGCAGCCGAACGGACTCTCCGCCAGAACGCTCCGCATATCCTCTTCGAACTTTTTATCTCCCATTGAACAGACTATATGCGCCGGGATTCCGCCCATCTCCATCAGGAAGCTCACAAGGCCGAGAAGCATGTCCGGGTCGCCGACCAAAGCGAACCTCTTGCCGTGGATATAGGGATGTGAATCAACCATGGCATCTACCGCCCTGCCGCGTTCATCCTCGATCTCCTGAGGTACAGGCTTGCCGGTCAGCTTGCCCAGTTGTTCAAAAAAATTGTCGGTGTTCTTTATCCCGATAGCCGGAAGCGTCAGCGCCTTCTGACTCCATTCCTTCTGGATATAATCCATCGTTTTCAGCGTCGAATACTGCTGAAGGGCGACAGTGCCGGCAGCGTTAATCGAGTCCCTCGCGTCTTCCAGTGGAGTCCCGCCCGGATATAGTTTATATTCGCCGGTGTTCGGCGAATCAAAGACAGCGCTCGCGTCCGAAAGCAGTGTGAAATCCACGCCCATCAGGGAAAGCAGCCTCTTTATCTCATGATAATCGCCGGTGTATGTATCGAACCCCATGATGACATTGATCTTCCCGTTGGGTTCTCCCTTTTTGCCCGCAGTGATCGAAGAGAGTATCCCCTTCATCATATTGTCGTAGCCGTTGACATACGAGCCGACAAAGCTCGGCGTATGCGCAAAGGGGACCGGCAGCTCCTTCGGGATCAACTCTTTTTCCCTTGCGGTCCTTATATAGGCGTTCAGGTCGTCGCCTATCACCTCGGCCATGCACGTGGTGCATACCGCGAGCATCTTCGGGTGATAAAGGGTATAGGCGTTTTCAAGCCCTTCCAGCATATTGTTCAGCCCGCCGAAGACCGCCGCGTCTTCAGTCATGGACGTGGATATGGCTGCGAGCGGCTCCTTGAAATGCCGGTTCAGATGGCTTCTGAAATAGGCGACGCAGCCCTGCGCGCCCTGAACAAAGGGCATGGTCCCGTCAAAACCTGAGGAGCAGAAAATGGCCCCGAGCGGCTGGCATGCCTTTGCCGGGTTTATCTTTATATTTTTTCTGGCAAAGTTCTTTTCCTGATATTCTGCGGTCCTGGTCCATTCCGCTATCTCCTGCACCTTTTCCTTTGGCCAGGGGTCCTCGAACTCTCTCTTGTTTTCGAACTGCTCCTGGTAGCACTCCTCCTGGAAGAGTTCATTATGGTCTTTGATCTTTATCGTCTTCATTTTTTCCTCCGTATCAGATTCCACGAGGGGTTATTGACCGTCATGTCCATGTCCCTGGCAAAGACCGGGAACCCGTCAAAGCCGTGGTAAGGCCCCGAGTAATCCCAGGAATGCATCTGCCGAAACGGCACGCCCATCTTGTGATAGGAATATTTTTCCTTTATGCCCGCGCCCACCATATCCGGCTTCATTCTCCTCGTGAACTCCTCCAATTCATAAAGCGTGGCGTCGTCCATAATCACCGCGCCTTCTTTCATAACAGGATAGGTCCTGTTGTAATCATCGTTGTGGCCGAATTCATAGCCCGAGGCGATTATCTCCATTCCAAGGTCTTCATAGGCGCCGACAGTGTGTCTTGGCCTCAGGCCTCCGACATACAGCATCACCTTTTTGCCTTCGAGTCTCGGCTTATACTGCTCAACCACGGCATCCATAACAGGTTTGTATTTTTCGATCAGCTTCTCGGCCTTCTCCTTAATGTTGTCGTCAAAATGCGAGGCGATCTTTCTTATGCTTGCATATATCTTCGTGGGGCCGAAGAAATTGAACTCCTCCCACGGGATGCCGTACTCTTCTTCCATATGCCGGCATATGTAGTTCATCGAGCGATAACAATGAATCAGGTTGAGCTTTGCCTTCGTCGCTATGCCCAGCTCGTTGACGGATGCGTCGCCTGTCCATTGCGCGATCACCCTAAGGCCCATCTCTTCCAGCATCTTCCTGGAGGCCCAGGCGTCTCCGCCGATGTTATAGTCGCCGATGAGCGCCACATCGTAGGGGGTCGAAGATTCGAGCTTTCCCTTGCCCAGGACATAGTCCCTGATAGTGTCGTTGGCTATGTGATGTCCGAGGGACTGGCTCACTCCCCTGAACCCTTCGCAGCGGACAGGGACAATCGGGATCTTGAATTCCGTTGCTACCCTTTTTGAAACCGCCTCTATGTCGTCGCCGATGAGGCCGACCGGACATTCCGAAAGGATGCCAATGCCCTTTGCCAGAGGGAAGAGTTCTTTCAGCTCATGAAGCGCCGCATCCAGGCCCTTGTCGCCGCCGTAGACAATGTCCTTTTCCTGAAAATCGGTGGTTATGTGCATCGTGCCGAAGGTGTCTACTCCGGTTATGCCGTTGTAGTAATTTCTCCTTGCCCACCAGCTGTACTGCCCGCAGCCCACAGGGCCGTGGCTGATTGTGATCTGGTCCTTCACCGGGCCCCAGACAACACCCTTTGCGCCTGCGTATGCGCAACCCCGGACCGTCATAACGCCGGGCCTCGATTTTGTGTTCGCCTTTACCTTGCAGGTGCTGCACTGTCCGCTGGGATCATTCGCCGCAAGGTGTTTGGCCCTCTCCTTCCTGGCCTTCTCGGGATATGCATCGAGGACTTCCTCTATCATCTTTTGAGTATCTTTAATAATAGTGCTCATGATTTCTCCTCTGTAGTTGGGATCCGGGATCGGGGATTGGGGGTCGGCAAAATATTCTGCAGATCCTTGGACCCTTGCTCGCTAATCCCTGCCTTATATATTTTTTTGGGGTGATAAATCATTAACTGATCCCTGACCCCTGGTCCCTAATCCCCGCGTTTACGCCGCCGCTTCGCTCTCCATTATCCCGAAGTCCATAAGCAGCTGTTCCAGCTCGTCCATCGAAATCGGCGTGGGTATGACCAGGTCCCTGTTGTCCGCGATCTTTTTCGCGAGGGTCCTGTACTCGTCCGCCTGCGGATGTTCGGGAGAGTATTCGATGACCGTCATTCTCCTGAGCTCGGCCCTCTGCACCTGGTTGTCCCTCGGCACAAAATGTATCATCTGCGTCCCGAGTTTTCTCGCCAGCTCTGAAATCAATTCGTATTCCTTGTCCGTTTTTCTGCTGTTGCATATCAGCCCGCCCAGTCTTACGCCTCCGCTGTGCGCATATTTAAGAATGCCTCGCGAGATATTATTTGCAGCATACATGGCCATCATCTCGCCTGAAGTTACGATATAGATCTCCTTGGCCTTGCCCTCTCTCATCGGCATTGCAAAGCCGCCGCATACAACGTCGCCGAGCACGTCGTAGAAGACAAAGTCGGTGTCGCTGTCATAAGCCCCGTTTTCTTCAAGAAAGTTTATGGCGGTTATAACGCCGCGGCCTGCGCAGCCGACTCCGGGCTCGGGACCGCCGGACTCGGCGCACCTGATGCCGTTAAAGCCTGTAAGAAGCACTTCGCCGACCTCAAGGTCTTCTACCGTGCCGCGCTCCCTGGCAAGGTCCATCACCGTTGTCTGCGCCTTGGCGTGCAGTATAAGCCTTGTTGCGTCCGCCTTCGGATCACAACCTACGATCATGCATTTGTAACCCGCCTGTGAAAGGCCTGCAACCGTATTCTGTGTTGTCGTTGATTTGCCGATGCCGCCTTTTCCGTAAACCGCTATCTGTCTCATGTCAGCCTCCTTGTGCAATTTCTGAATTTGGTTATTCAACAGCAACTATATTTGCAACAGACGTGCCATATCGGAAACATCAGTATTTTCGCGGTTCTACAAGATAAGACAGAAATCTTCTAAAACATTTATGTCTCGGTTGTTACAAAAGTGGATGGTATGTCAGGATGTTGTTTGCGGCGGGGAACGAATGAACCACCCCGCAGGAATTAAATCGGAAGCAGCGAGCTAAACACTGCAGGAAAGCTTAAAACATATTCAGTTCTTATGCTTCTTCAATGACAGGCATCGGTCAACCACTTCCAGGAGCTTAGCGGGGTTGCCCGTATTCTTTCTGAATAATATATCGGCCCCTGCGCCGTATATGCTGCGTTCAAAGGCCGGACTGTTATTGGCAGATATCACCACTAGAGAGCTTTTTGCATGGCCTGCGGTCTTCTTCCAGAGACTGATGAGGCCAAAATAATCCGAGCTTTCATTGTCCAGCGCTATTATAACCACATCGATCCCCTGCTCTTCCCTGATCGAAAGCAGCGCATCGGCATAACCCCTTGGTTCCAGGACTTTGTATCCGTTGGAACGAAGGTAGCTCTTATAGTGCCTGTGATTGTCCGACTCATCCGGCATTTCGATGAATAACAGTTTTCCCTTCGAGGCGGAAGGCTCCGGCATTCTGACAACATCATCAATGTACGTGTCGATAAGGAGACGCCCGCTCTCCTCCGGATTGGTGAACTCTACCCCTATCCCTGTGTTCTGTTTAAAAAACCTCACTTCGCCGCTGACCGTCAACTGTCTGTAAGATAATTTGAAGGACAGGACAAGCGGCGTATTCACAGTAAACACCCGGTCGGTATGGAGAAAAATACCGCCCTTGCTCAGGTCCACGCTCCTTAGCAGTATTTTGTTGTCCACAAGGACGTCTTCATTGAAGGGGATGCGGATATTCCTCATTGCAGGAGTGAGCGCATCGAAATTAACAACCCTCTGTCTGGCCGCCTTTGTCACGGCATCGATATGGGAGCGGCATTTTTCATCCGCCTTGAGGAGCAGCGGTTTTAAGCTCTGGGGCGCGGTCTTTATTGTCCCTGATACGCATGCCTGCAGCACCCCCCTTTCGATCAGAAATATGTCCGTCAGCACCTGCGTGATTGTCAGAGACATGCGGGCAAGGTAGTTGACCATTATGTTTATCTTGTCGATCCCGGCGATATCCATATCAAGGGAGCCCGAATGAAATTTAGGGGTATTCCGCAGGCGCGCCTTTTCCAGCTCCAGCGCTCCGTAGTAAGCGGTTTCCTCAGACTTCATTTTGGAAAAGAACTTTCCGAGTTCCAGGTTCCCGGCATACTGTATGCTCAGATTGGCGTACATGGACGACATGCTGAGCGAAAGCTCCGCCATTGCGTTGAGGGCCTTTCCCAGGGTTACACCTGAACTCTCCTTCAGGTTTCCGCCGGCCGGTTCTGTCAGACGCGATTCGATAAACTCTCTTATGTCGTCGCAGTGGGCATTGCAGGTGATTGACAGTTGTCCCAGCAGTTCCGCAAACGGCCGGTTGTGCTTATTCATAAGGGCGGCGCAGTGGCAAAGCGGCGAATCCTGCTCAAGTTGCCGGACAAAATAAAGCGCCTCCTTCAGCGTCGGCTCCTTTTTACGGAATTCTTCGACAAGGTCGATTTTTTCCTGGAAGTACCCGGCGTCGACATCAATGTTACTGAATTCATTTTTGGCCTTCCTGATGGTCCTGATCTGGTAGTTGCCAAGATCGATATGCGCCTGCTCTCTCATGTTCAGCTTGTAGAAAACGGCATAGGCCTCCCTGTCTTCCGTAAAAAGGCCTGCAAGCCAGGCGTAAAAATTGGCTGTGCTCGTTTTATAGCGCTGGATTTCCCTGATTGCGGATGATATATCCATGTATTTCAGTCCCTATCCTCTATTGGTAAATTAAAGGCTAATCTGCCTGCCGGGATGTTCCGAAGAGTTTGATCCATCAATCGTTGAAGCTTTTTCCTGCTTTTCATATTCCGTCCGTATATTTTAACCATTGACGGACAAACTTAATCAACAGGAACGAAGTTATTTTACAAATGAAATTTCAAGGCAATCTTTATGATAAAATCCTTCATGTCCTATATCGATGTATTATTCCCTCTGGCCCTCGGAAGACTTACATACAAATGTCCCGAAGATCTTGCACGGGCTCTAAAGCCGGGGATGCTCGTATCGGCCCCGTTGAAAAAAGGCGTGTCCAAAGGGATTGTAGCGGCAATAAACGTTGTTCCTCCTCCAGGGAGGATCAGGGAGATAAAAGAGCCGCACGGCGACCAACCGGTTCTAAGCGCGGGCCTGATCGAGCTGATCCGCTGGATGTCCGAATACTATATTGCGCTCGAAGGCATCGTGCTCAAGCAGACTGTTTCGCATGAAATATTTGAGCGGACGGGCACGAGAAAATCGGCCCAAAAGGCCCCTGCAGACGACCGCTTTGAGCCGGCGGATATCCCGGACGACCTCCTCGCGCCGGTAATGAAATCAGCGGCTCAAAAGGAATACCGCGCATTCCTCATGCGGTCGCCGTCGGCAGGCTATGAATTTTCCGCGGCGATAAAACTCCTCCACAGTTTCAGAAATGTCATAGTCCTGCTGCCGGAGATCGTTTCTGCCAATATGCTGTACAACGAGATCAGCCGGACCTTCGGAGAACGGGCCTGCCTCATGCACGGAGAAGTTTCGAAAGGCAGGCGTTCGGAGAATATCGAAGGCATACTTGCGGGAAGGCACGATATAGTAGTTGGGACCAGGGCCGCTCTTTTCGCGCCGCTAAAAACAGTCTCGCTGATCATAGTGCTTCAGGAGCACAGCGGTTCATACAAGCTGGAAGACGGCATAAGATATAACATCAGGGATGTGGCTGTGATGAGGGGATATATTGAAAAGGCGGTTGTGTTTCTGGCCTCCATCGCGCCTTCCATTGATTCTTTTTACAACGCCCTTTCAAAAAAGTATGCCCTCCTTGAGCCTGTACCGGCTGAGCGTCAGAAGGTAAGGACCATAGATATGAGGTCTGCCAGGAAAATGACCCCCAATATTTCGAGACCCGTGTTCGAGTCTGTGAGGAGCAGGCTCGCCGCTGGGAAAAGACTTATGTTCTTCATTAACCGAAGGGGGCACTCGACTGTAGTAGAATGCTCAGAATGCGGACATACCGAGGACTGCGCCAAATGCGAAGCGCCGCTGGTCATGCATAAGAAGGACAATCTGATGAAATGCCGCCTGTGCGGAAAGACCCGGGGTGTCCCGGACAAATGCGGCAGGTGCGGCAGCTTCAGGCTGGAGATGCTCGGCGCGGGCACTGAAAAGATACAGGAAGACCTGAAGGGGCTGTTCGGCGTTGACGCGCCGACGATCGACAGCGACAGCGTAAAAAAGGGTCGGGGCCGCGGCAGGAAAATGCAGGCATCGACCAAGGCCGCACAGATAATCATAGGCACGAAGATGATGACGCACAATATAATATCCGGCGGATTTTCTGCGGCAATAGTCATGAACATCGATTCGGCGATCAACCTCCCGGACTTCAGGGCCTCTGAAAAGGCCTATATGGAACTGGCCCTGATAAGGGAACTTATCGAACCCGGAGGAGAGGCATTCATACAGACAAGATTTCCGGGAAACCATTTATTCAGACATATCAGGAAAGACGATTACAGGGCGTTTGCCTCTGAAGAGCTTACTATGAGGAAGGAACTTTCATTTCCTCCTTATTCCAGGCTGCTGAATCTTGAAATCACGGGAAATGCGGCTTTGGCTGAAAAAATCGCAGCCCATGTAAACAGCATGCAAAACATTGAAGCGCTCGGGCCTTTAGTTACGCCGGACAAAAAGGGCGCTGTGGTGTATTCGGTCCTTCTCAAATCAACGAGCAGGCAGCTGTTGAACACAACCGCCAGGGAAATAATCGCTAAATACCGGAACGTACCGGGAGCGACGATCCTGCCGGACGTTGATCCGGGCTGACAGGCGGTAACCGCGATGCTCAGGCAATGCTGCATTCTGATCCGGCATCCTGCGCCGCGCAAATCGACCGCTATCCCTTCTTCATTTCATCGGTCAACAGTCTGTAAATCGCTTCAACCTGCTTTGCTGTTTCTTCCTTTGACCCGCTGTTGTCAACGATATAATCGGCCCGCTCTTTTTTTATTCTGATAGGGAGCTGGGCCGCAAGCCTTGCCTGCGCATCATCCGCAGGGAGACCCGCGTCCGCCAGCCGCTTCAGCGCCGTCGCCTCGGGCGTAAAGACCGTTATGGTCCTGTTAAACCCTGACTGATAATCCCCTTCAAAAAGCAGCGGGACTTCGACGATTACAATACGGTCTTTATCTTTCATCTTCTTGATAAAGTCGTCCACCCTTTCAAACACCAGAGGATGAAGAAGGTCTTCGAGCTTCTGCTTTGCCGCGTGGTCTGAGAATATCTTTGCTGCGACAGCCTTTTTGTCGAGCTTATTGCCTGACAAAATCACCTCATCTCCGAACATCGCCCTTATACTTTCGATGACTTTTTCTTCATTGAGCAGGATTTCCACAATGCGGTCACTGTCAAGCGTGACTGCGCCGAGGCTTCTGAAAACCGAAAGCACCTCGCTCTTACCCATCCCGATATTTCCTGTTAAACCGACCAGCAGCATGGCTAGTATTATCTCACATCGCCGCAGATTTCGTATGGTTTCTTAACAAAGACCTATAAGCCGTAATATTGCGAATTTTCACATAAAATGCCGAACTCCTTCATAATATCGAATTATCATCCGGATTTAGGCCGCCCTCGCGAATTATCAAGGATATGCGCAATTGCTAATCTCTGCAATCAGCAGGATAATAAAATCAGGGAGTGACCGACATTGTTAGTTGCTTCCCGGCAGTAAAATGATGTAGAAAGGCGGTGAATTCTATGTCAGGGACGAATATGAAAAGTGTTCTCGTGGTAGCGCTGGCAGCGCTGTTTGTATTGGCATTTGCGTATCAGGCCTCTGCAATTTCAGCGGGCGGCAGCACACCGTTCACCTATACGGGCACGATCGTCTCTATTGACAATGGGGCCAGAGTAGTAAGCGTGCAGTCTAACCCCGAAAGTGAGCTTTCATTCAGCGTGACTGATCACGGCAGGGTTATGAAATGCGACATGGCCGCTTCCTTTACCGACCTCAAACCCGGAGATAGGGTAACAGTCTCCTACTTTGAAAAAGGCACAGGATCATACGTTGCAAGCGAGATAGATCTCGTACCGACAGGCATGAACAAATGTTAATGGATGTTCGGTAAAAAAGACGGCGTAGACAGTACAGGACAGGTTGCGCTGTCTTTTTTTTGTTTTTTTTGGGGGCCTACCCGGTTTTTGCAGCGCAAAAAAAAGGGCGAAAAATATTTCGCCCTACGATATACGTCAAAGCAATACCAAGCCTTATTTTTTAACAGCCTTCTTCACGGCCTTCACGGCGGAAGCAACCTTCTTGGTCACAGTCTTCTTTACCGCAGCTGTCTTCTTTTCCACTTTTTTTGCCACCTTTTTCTCAACTTCAACAGCCTTCTTGACCGCTTTTTTGACCGCCTTTTTCTCTACCTTTACCGCCTCTTTCACAGCCTTCTTGACAACCTTTTTTACAGTCTTTGCCTTTACCATTGATCCTCCTAAAAAATAATTTTTATTGCTGCGTTGCCAACGATGTTATCAGGTATTAATTGTGCTGTCAATTCAAAAACAAACGGCTGTTGTCGTACTCTCTCTTGTCCGGCGGCGATTGATCCTTTGTAGGGGCGAAAAATGTTTCGCCCGGGTTGCCCCCCAAAAAAGACAAAAGATCTTTTGTCCCGTCTTCCGGCGCAAAAAAAAAGGGCGAAAGATATTTCGCCCTTCAGTTCTTACACAATTTTTATCGATAATACTCAAACGTTCTCCGCCATCTCCCAGACACCGCACGGACATATGCCTGCGCAGAAGCCGCAGCCTATGCATTTGTCCGGGTCAACGACATACTCGTATGAGCCGTCCTTGTTTTCGGTCCTGCTGATCGCGCCCCAGTAGCATGTAGCCTCGCACATGTGACAGTCGCGGCAGGACGCGCACGACATGCATACCTGCGCCTCTTTTTTTGGTTCGAACTCTTCAAACCGGCAGAGGTCGTAATATTCGGTCTTTATCTGTTCGTACGGAACTACCTGTCTTACCTCGGGCAGGTAATCATAATGCATGAGTTCGGAATGGATCACGTCCGCTGCAACGCGTCCGTGGCCTATGGCATGTGTAACAAGGCCGGGTTTTGTAGCGTCGCCTATAGCAAATACCTTGGGGTCTGAAGTCCTGCCGAGGTCGTCCACCGTTATCCAGCCCCTTTCGGTATGAATGTCTGGGGTAAGGAAGTCGAGTATCGGCACCTCACCTACGGACATTATGACAAGGTCGGCGTCCAGTGAAGAACCGTCTTTGAAATATATTTTCCCGGCCTTTTTGTCGTATCTTTCAGTTAACTTCGGCCAGAGTATTTTCGTGCCCTTTTCAGCGGCCATCTCCATCTCTTTACCAAAGGCCGCGGGCTTCTGGATGTCCACGGCAATAACTGAGGCAGCGCCGCAGTTGTACGCCTGTGAAGCAACGTCCATCCCAACATTTCCCGCGCCGATGACTACAACGTTTTTGTTTTTCGCTGAAACGTCTTTACCAAAATTAATCTTTTTCAGAAAATCGATGGCAGCGATCACGTCATCGGAACCCGGGAAGGTTATCGTTCTCGGCTTGTGAGCGCCGCAGGCTATCACGACAACATCGTGCGCCCTGTATATCTTCTCAAAGGTCTTTTGATTTATGGCCTTGCCGAGATGCGTTGCTACGCCTATTTCCTGGAAACGGGCAAGTTCCTTTGCAAGTATTTTATGGGGAAGGCGCTCTCTCGGTATGCAGAGTTCGATCTTTCCACCGAGCTTACCCACAGCTTCGTACAAATCGACAGTGTGGCCTTTCAGCCCGAGCTGCCAGGCCGCAGAAAGTCCGGCAGGACCGCCGCCTATAACAGCAATCTTGTGTCCGGTCTTTTTTGCGGGTTTCGGAGCCGGCTGCTTCAGCGCCAGGCTGCCGTATTCCTTGATGTTAAGCGGCCTGTCGATGAGTCCTCTGCTACAGCTCTGCATACAGAGATTAGGGCATATTTCGCCGCACACAGTGGCCGGCAGCGGACTGTACTTAAGCACGAGGTCCAGCGCCTCTTTCATCTTGCCCTGTCTTATCAGGGTCGCTCTTTTGTGAGACGGGATGCGCGTCGGACAGCTGTAGGCGCAGGGGGGCAGGTATTTCTCATTGTTCCAGACAGGCCTGTTGCGCCTGTTTTCCCCTGTTGTTATGTAAGGCAGCAGGGTAAGGTCGTGGGTCATGTATTCCGCGAATATGCCGCCTTTGCCTACCTCTTTTTCCCATACGTTTTTCCTGAAGTCCGATGCGGAAATCTTTTTCTTTGCGAGCTTTTTCTTCTCTGCGGGAGTGTATGCGATCAGCTTCTTCCAGTCTGAGGAAGAGCGGGTGAGTTCGTCGAGATATGCTTCGCGGTGAACAGCCTTGAGAAAATCGCCGATATTGCCGGTGAGCCACTGCCAGTCCTGCGGGGTAAGATCGAGTAGCTGCACATCCTTGTCGCTGTAGCCCGAAATCTTTCCGCGGAAATATATCGTACCCCCGACCATGCCGACGCATGGCCTGTAGCCAAGGACGTTTTCAGGGTCTCTGGGGTCTACTCCGCAGATGACGGCGATGCCGCCGGCCTTGAACTCTGCAAAGGAATCGCCCACGTTCCTGAAATACCATGACTGTGGAGGCTCAAACCGCGGGTTCCTTTTCATCATTGTATCGCAGCGCGCGCCTCCGCTTCCCTGGACATACAAAACGCCCTGAGCAGCCGCATTATGAGCGCCGTTGGTAACATCACCAAGCACAGTTATCTTTGCGCCGCAGTTGATCCAGCCGGTGTCGTCGGACGAGCTGCCGTTTATGAGCAGTTCAGTGCCTTCCATGCCCATACTGCCTAACCGCTGGCCCGCAGGGCCGTCCACAGTGATCTTTACCTTTTCACCGCGGGGCCATATGCGCCCGCCGATGCCGTGCTGACCGTCCGCGATAACATGGATTTCCCGTGCCCCGTCTTTGACAGCCTGCTGGATCTGCTCCTCCAGCACCCTGGAAGGGACCCGTTTATTGTCTATATTGCCTTTCAGTTCTGTTTTCTTCATCTTAAAATACCCTCAAACTTATTATAAAATCTCCCCTCTCCCCTCTTTACTAAAGAGGGGTAATCAGTTTCCCACTTTGGCAAAGGGGGATTCAGGGGGATTTCCTTGTTCAATGATTTAGCACACATAATCTATCTGCAGTCTTTCAGCCATGGCCTTGTCCCCGATGCTGAGACCGTCGGACATGCCGATAGGCAGTTCAGTGCTGCGGCCCATAGGAGCGATTATTTTCTTCAGCTCGGTGTCCGCGGTCTTGAACACATCCACAACCCTTTCCGCCACCCTGTCGGGGTCGAGCCTGCGATAAAGCTTCGGGTCCTGAGTGGTTATGCCTCTCGGACACCTTCCTGTGTTGCAGAGGTTGCATCTGTTATATTCATCGCCGAAACATTCGGCAGCAGCCTGCATTATATATTTACCGATAGAGACCGCTGAGGCCCCGAGCATTATCAGGGCTGCCGCATTTGCGGCGAGGTTGCCCTTCTTTCCTACGCCTCCCGCTGCTATCAGCGGAAGTTCATTCTGCTTGCCCTGTTTAACCAGGTCCAGATAACAGTCTCTTATGTTGGACGCTATCGGATGGCCCATCTTGTCCATGGATACGTTATATGCCGCGCCTGTGCCGCCGTCTTCGCCGTCTATACTCAGCGCCGCTGCGTACGGGTTTCTGGCGAGGTTGTTCAGAACAGCCTTGGCTGTCTTTGTGCCGGATATCTTCGGATAAACAGGCACCCTGAAACCCCAGGCCATGGACATGGACTGGATCATCTTGGCTACAGCTTCTTCAATCGAATACTTGGTTTGGTGAGTGGGCGGAGATGCGAGATCTACCATCATCGGCACGCCCCTTATTTCGGATATCAGCTTCAGTACCTTGTATGCCATAAGCAGACCGCCGTCTCCCGGCTTAGCTCCCTGGCCGTATTTAATCTCTATGGCGCAGGGGTCTTCGACCATGTCCGGAAGCGAGCGAATGATTTCGTCCCATCCGAAATATCCTGAGGCGATCTGCAGTATGAAATATTTCAGAAATTTGGATTTAAGCAGCCTTGGCGGCATGCCGCCTTCTCCGGAGGCCATAACCACAGGCAGGCCTTCTACTTCATTGAGATAGGTAATACCCATGGCGAGGCCTTCCCACATCGGCGGAGAGAGAGCGCCCACAGACATGCTGCCGATCATTATGGGATATATTTCCCGGACCGGCGGGATGAAAATGCCGTCCCGATCAACAGTCAGTTTGCCGCCCACATTCTTAAGCGGCAACTGTTCAGGCGCGAGGTTCCTGCCCAGAAACGTCCTTATCCTGAACTCATGGCGGCCCGCGTCAAGCGCAGGGTCGGTAAGCATGGATATTCTGGTAAACTTGAGTTTGTCGAGCGTTGAGATCGAAGGGTCGTTTCTTCTACCGCCCCTCTTGTATGCGTCCCCGGCCTTGTTCTTGAACTGAAGGAACTTGTTCTGCGGGTTCAGTTCGGGCTCTATAGCCTCATTGGGGCATACGAGCGAACAGGTTGCGCAGCCGGTGCAATAGCGGTTGATGTCCCTGACCTGCTCGACGATATAAGTAACCTTGCGCGAGGCGACCGGCGCGGGCACAGGCCCTTCCGATGTTACCGAGCGCAATATCTTGACTGTCGGCTCAATCGCCTTGACCGGACAGACAGCGGTGCATCTGCCGCAGCGTTTGCACCTGTCGTCTCTCCATCTGATTATATATGGAAAATCCTTGAGGGTAAGCTCATGGTTGTTGTCTAGTCTCGAAGCTGGTTCCATACCTTTACCTCCTCAGCCCCAGGTGAAATTATCACCATATCGTATTTCATCGGGAAAATGTCCTTTGCCCTGTCTCTGTGCGGGACCGCCTTGTCAACGCCGCATTCCTCGGACATGAGAGCGTATTTCCCTTTCACTCCGCCCACCATTCCCGGCCTGAGCTTCTTTGAGTCGTGAACCATAAAGCAGGAGCCGTCCGGCGTAAAACCTATTACGCAATTGGGGCCGTCTATGCAGAGCATCCGCAGTGACTTCTTGAGGAGCATCATGACCTCACGGTCGTCTCTCATATCTATCTCCGCGGACTTCAGCGGAGTTATCACATGCTTGTAATACTGAAGCGGGTAGCCGAGCTGCCTCATCATATAATGCAGAATATGGGTAAAAACCTCGCTGTCGCTGTTATAGCCGACATATCCGGGGAACCCTCTGCCCATCAGATATTCCCTTATAGGCACAAAGGCGGTATTTTCGCCGTTCGTCATGGTCGAAAAACCCTGGATGAAAAACGGGTGGCAGGCATAGAGATTTATCGCGTAGTTCGTGTTCTGCCTGCCCTGGGCCATCACGATTTTGGCGCTCAGAGACGAGCCGCCAAGCCCGAAAAATTCACTGACTTCCAGCGGGTCGCCGACTTCCTTAATAGCGATGACGTCGGGATAAAAAGAAAATACGATTATCGATTCATCCGCCTGGCCCAGGCATCTCAAGTCAAGACGGGTCTTCATGAGAAGGTCTTCGCGTTCGCTCAGGGGCCTGTCCTTAAACGCTGCAGGATAATCATAGGCGCGGGCAAAATAATGGTCGCGTCTTTTTATCCCCTTAACCGGCTTTATCGAGGGCTTCCATTCGTGGATAAGTTTAAACCCGAGGGCGTTCAAATGCCCGTCTAGCCTCTTTAGTCCGTCATTGGAACAGATACCGGAAAGGACAGGGTAAGTCTTTAAATGCTCAAACTCGCCGCCGAGGTCCTTCATCATGATACCCAGTCCGGAACCATCATGGCCCTCCTTCATGGTTTCCAGGGCGAGCACAGGCTCCATCGGTGATATATAATCAGAAGATGTTATGGCAGCTAAACGACACATCTCAACCTCGTGTTTTGATATTTAATGTGAAAAAAAACGCCTGTTAACCCTGTGGCTACCTTAGGCGTTTATATACGTCACAAAGTATGCTGATATCAGCTTTATATACTAAAATTTATGCTGTATTGTTGTCAAACTGAAAATACCGGTTAAGCTGCAGATTCGCCGCCGCCGGCCCGGTTTTCTTGCTTTTTGGCCGGGATATGCCTTATCCTAAAAATATAAAATAACCGGAGGTAGTATTGTGAAAATTACAGACAGTGCGGCCGCTAAGGCCCTGGAGATACTCAAAGCGGAAGGCAAGGAAGGATGGGGGCTCAGGATCTTTGTACACGGTTCGAGCTGCTGCGGCCCGAGCTACGGCATGGACATAAATGAAAATGCCTCGGCAGGAGACGAAACGGTCGAGAAAAACGGCCTGAAGGTCTTCGTGGACAAAGAAGCATTAGAGAGCCTCAACGATAAGGAAATCGATTACATAAAGAATGCGCAGGGCGAAGGCTTTGTGATAAACGGCGGGGATGACGCCCCTTCCTGCGGTTCAGGTTGCGGCGGCGGTGAAAATGAGGCCCCTTCCTGCGGCTCAGGCTGCAGCAGCTGCGGATAAACCTGCATACTCATGTTCCCCTATCAGCGGCCGAGGAGACTCAGGAGAAACGAAACAATCAGGAGGATGGTGAGGGAAACTTCACTGTCCCCCGACGACTTTATATACCCTTTGTTCGTAACGTTCGGGAAGAATGTCCGCAAGGAAATAAAGTCCATGCCCGGCTGTTTCCAGGAGTCCGTTGACAGGATAGTCAAACATGCAAAAGAAGTCTATTCACTGGGCATACCGGCAGTAATCCTTTTCGGAATACCTGAACACAAGGATGAGACAGGGTCCGGAGCGTTTGATCCTCACGGCGAAGTCCAGAAGGCTATAAGGGCGATCAAGGACAAGGTCCCCGGACTCTACGTTATTACCGATGTCTGCATGTGCGAATATACCAGCCACGGCCACTGCGGCATTATAGAACACAGCGATGTTAAAAACGACCCCACGCTTGACCTCCTCGCCCGTGAAGCGGTTTCGCACGCAAAGGCCGGAGCCGATATGGTTGCGCCGTCGGACATGATGGACGGCAGGGTTGAGGCGATCAGGATCGCCCTTGATCACGAAGGTTTTGCGGATATTCCGATCATGAGTTATGCGGCCAAATATGCGTCCGCCTTCTACGGTCCCTTCAGGGAAGCTGCTGAATCCACCCCTCAGTTCGGGGACAGGCGCTCTTACCAGATGGACCCGGCCAACAGAAGAGAGGCATTAAAAGAGGTAGCCCTGGATGTTGAAGAAGGGGCGGACATACTGATGGTCAAGCCCGCAATGACTTATCTTGACATCATTTCTGATGTCAGGGAAAGCTTCGACCTCCCGGTGGCTGCCTATAACGTCAGCGGCGAATACTCTATGATAAAGGCTGCGGCAAAGCTCGGCTGGATAGATGAAGAGCGCGCCATGATGGAGCTGCTCACCTCGATAAAGAGGGCCGGCGCAGACCTTATTCTCACCTACTTTGCAAAAGACGCGGCAAAAGTCCTCAACAGATAACCCGCAGTTTTAATGTCTTTTAATCTCATCGACTATTCGAAGGTCTATTTCAAGTCGGTCCTGAAGACCCCTGTGCCTGCCCGGCGCGACGGCAAGTTTATCCAGGTCAGAAATAACAATCATGAGTATCTCCTCCTTTCACCTGTAGAGCTTACGGCATATCACGCCAATATAGCGGAGAGGTTTTTTTCCGGAAGGGGAATCGGCGGCAGGTTCAACAAGAAAATGGACTATTACGAGGTCGGAGACCCTGAATGGGAGATTATCGGGGGCGGCATGTGGTCTGTTGATGAAGGCAAAAAAACGCTGCGGCTTTCAGGCAGGTCTCAGGCCTACGGCACATACGACAGCCGCGGACTGGCAGCGCGTATCTCAGCCTCGGGACAATTTCCCGGATATTCAGTTGAAACATAGAATTTCATCAGAACATATTTCATCACTTAATTTTAACCCGGAGAATGCGGTCGAACAGTCCAAAAGGACATGAATGCCTTCAGCTCTTTTGATTTCGCCGTGATTTAATCTGATGCCCTGATGAAATTCCCGGAGGCTGTTGCCTAATAATATGCGAATCAAGAATTTCATCACGGCAAAACAAGGTGTCGCTGCAAAAGATTCTTCAGGCCTCCACGTCCTTTTGGACAGGTTATTTTTTTTCATATATACCGTTACCACGTATGAAACAACTTTTTGATATTCCCGAATTCCATTTCAAACCCGTCGGCCTTCCCTAACACAAAGTCCTTGTATTTTTTGATTTCAAGGCCCGCCTCTGTCTCTGTTATCTTTATCACGCCGTCAAGGTCGGTCCTCAATACGTTCCTGCCTTTAAGCCTTTCAAGTACCTCTTCACGCGGATGTCCGAAGGGATTGTCCCTGCCCACGGATATTACCGCCACAGAGGGGGAGACCTCGTATAGAAAAGATTCATCCGTGGACGTTTTGCTGCCGTGGTGCGGTATCTTGATTACATCGCTGCGGAGAGCCCGGCCAAGATGAAGCATGTCTTCTTCAGCCTCCTGTTCTATGTCCCCGGCAAAAAGAAATGATGAATTGCGTCCCGACACCTTAAGGACAAGCGAGGAGTTGTTCTCCTCATCGTATTCGCTGCCGTACAGAGTATGGAAGCCCTGATACGGGTGCAGTACTGTTAGCGTGCTGCTGCCTGCTGAAATCAGATCTCCCCTTGCAAGCGCCTTTCTCTTCGCCTTTATGTTCATGGCCTCCGGATACCTGAGCAAACCGTTGTCCCACAGCTGCTTAACCCTGAACCTGTCCATTATGTGTTGCATGCCGCCTGTGTGGTCCGGATGCACATGGGTAAGGACAAGGGCTTGTATATCTCTCTTTCCTGTATAACCGAGGTACGAGGCGGTTTCGCGCCCGGTCCTTCCGGTGTCCACAACAATAGTCCTCCGGTCCGGCAATTCTATCACAGCAGAGTCGCCCTGCCCCACATCCAGAAAGGTCACGCTTAGACCCTTTTTTTCAGCAACCGTCGCCAGGGCATATGCAAGCAACGGCAGAACCGCCGCGTACAATAAAAGCTTCTTCCTGCCGGCCGCAAACCAGACAAGACAGCACAAATAGAAAAATACGCATAAATAAACAGGAAACGCAGGGACTTTGATATCTGCGTAGGGTATGCGGGACATCAGTCTGACCGTATATATGGAAAGTTCAGCGCACCAGCCCACAAGGGGAGCGAGCAGGTAGCTTCCGGTTGCGAGAAAAATGAATGAGGAGACAAGCGCCAGGACTACCAGGACACTGCCGATAAGCGGAGTTGCTATGAGATTAGCAATAGGGGAGATCAGTGAAAAATAATGGAAGTTATAGGCGACCAGAGGCGCTGTCCCGAGTGAGGCTGCAAGGCTTATCCTGATTGAGCTTTTCAGAAAGCGCACTGTCCGGTTCTCCTGCGGTTCTTCATCCTGCTCACCCTTTTCCTCCCCGGTCCTGTCGATTATAACGCCTATAAACAGCACAGCGAGAAACGAAAGCTGGAAAGAAATACTCAGGAGCGCCTCGGGATGCCACGCAACAATGATGAAGGCCGCAAACAAAAGCGAGTTCAGCCAATACCCTTTTCTTCCGATAAGCAGGCCTGTAAGGGACAGACCGATCATGATAAAAGACCTCACAGCCGGCACACTGCCCCCGGATATCCCGAGATACATGAGCATGAACGGGATGCAGAGAACAGCTGCAGCCTGTTTCGGAGTCAGGTAAACAGTCAGTCTTTGAAGGGCATGATACGGCAGCCTTTTGATGAAGAAAACGAACGTCGTGAAGAGCATGACCGAGAAGAGGCCGAAGTGTGTTCCGGATATGCTGAGTATATGCGCCAGCCCGGTTGTGCCAAAGGCATTTTTTATGTCGTCGCTGAGAAATGACATCTCGCCTGTGGTTACTGCTGCCACAAGAGCGCCGGCATCTCCCTGGAACCTGTTAAGGACAAAGGTATTGAGATCATTTCTGTACCTGTTGAACTGATCCGCCGGCGACCATGGCATTTTCCTTTCTTCATCAGCGGCTAGCACAGAGGCGTACAGTTTAGAACTTTTCATCCCGCCGGGATTCAGCCTTGTCCTGTCCTTTCCGGTCTTCAAAAGCAGCTCGTAAGCTTCATCCGCATCCGGATCAAAGTCGGATATTAAATTGACCTCTTTGCCCCCGAGCTCTTCAATTTCCTCACCGGATTCCTCATCAACCGCATCGTCAATAATAAACGTGTCGATGTCGGCCCTGACTGAAGGCGCATTTATCCTTGGGGCAAACCTGCCGGTCACCCGCAGCTCTTTGTTCCAGACATCCAGGGAGTCAGCAGCAGGAGAAAAGCGGAGCATGGCATAGAGCGCCCCGGCGGCGATGACCGCGATAAGCAGGAACTTTTTTCTGAAGGCCGCAAAGGAGGAAGCAAGCAGGAAAAGGCCGCAGACCGAAAAAGGGAAAAAAGGAAAGAGATAAAAAAGCGCAGCGCCAAAAATGAAAGAAATGAACAGCGTCATTTATTACCCCGAAATACGCATTGATATCTTTCAGTCAAGGATAAGGATGTCTGAAAACTCTTTTGCAGCGGTGCGCGCCGGCCCCTGCCGGTTTATGCCCGGGTGCCTATTATTTCGTCGATCCTCAGCAACACTGTCCCGCCCACCTTCTCAGTCGAAATCAGAAATCTTGTCTGGCAGACCGAATGTCTGTCCGACCTGTTGAGAAAAGCGGGGACCCGCCTTAAACTCCTGCCTGTCTCAAATGTGATCATGATATTGCTGCGAATCGTGCAGGCCACACAGTGCCGGGTATTGCCGCATCCTTCGGGGAGTTTGGCGTACACGCATTCCATCACATCGCCCCCCCTGAAACCCCTTACAGATCCCAAATCCTTACCCACCAGCCGCAAGGCCTGATCATTGGCGGATAAAACCTCTCCGTGAGGATTTACCATTAACACAGGCGCATCCAGCCGGTTGAGAAACTCTTCCATGGTATTGGTCTGCTCGCCGAAAAAGTAATCTTTACAGGCCGGGCATATACCGTGAGTAATTTCATAATCCGGGTCCCCGTTCCCCGCCGCTTTATTTCCGATTTCTTTTGCGCACCATGCGCAGACAATTTTCATTTTTTTATTATCGCCCTGATCCCGGCTTAATGCAAGCCGGCGCAGGCTGCCGCCGTTCGGACGAAGCCTCTTCCTCCACGTTCGTTTTTTTGCAGTTTTATGACCCTGCTGTTTACCGGCATCGATATTTGAAATTGGGATTCCCCGACCCGACCGTTTTTAGGATAATGGAGTCCGGCCTGCCGTGTAAAGGGAAAAGGGGAGAGAGGCCGAGCCGATTGTTTGACAGCGCCCGGCCCGCGTGCTATTTTATATCCCGTAATGAAGAAATATTTATTATTCGTTTATGCCGCCTGCCTGCTGGTGAATATATTCACAGCCCATCCCGCAGCGGCGTTTGAAGGCCCTCTCCAGACAAAAAACCTGTTTCCTCTCTTTATGCATCTTGATACCCCCTATCTTGAATCCGCAGCTACGGGGAATTCATTCTCCTCAGGCCTTTCGCATTCAAGCGTGTTTGTTGTGAAGGACTCAGGGGGCTGGTCCGCGGACCTCGACATGGAAACTACGGAACTCGACTTAAAATACAGGAGAGAGATCAGCGGCCTGTTTGAACTCGGGATAGACCTGCCGGTCATATCCTTCAACAGCGGTTTTATGGATTCTTTCCTCAACAGCTACCACAAGACCTTCGGGTTCGGAGACTACGGCAGAAGTTCGCGGCCGGACAATGCGTTTCTGTATGAACTAAAAAAGGACGGCGTCACCGTGATAAAAGGCAAAAACGGCGGCATCGGCATAGGCGACATAAGGCTGACCGCGAAAAAGAAGCTGCTTTCGAATGACCCCGTTGTCAGCGTGCGCGCGGAGATCGAACTCCCCACCGGATCAGCCTCGGACGGGTTCGGCAGCGGCGGGTTCGACGGCGGCGTATCCATCCTGGTGGACAAGAAACTCGGCGAAAAGTTCATGTCGTATTTCAATGTCGGGGTGGTCCTGCCCGGCGATCTGAAAGGACATGAGAGCGTAGGGCTGAGGAGCTATGCGCACGGCGGCGCAGGAGTTGAGGCCGCTCTTTGGGAGAAGTTCAGCCTCCTTGGCCAGATATATTTTCAGACTTCTCCGTTTCCAAAGACCGGTATCGGCGCCATAGACAGGCTGTCCGCCCTGCTCTCGTTCGGGGGGAGATATTCCTCCGGAAGCAACAGCTTTGAATTTTCGCTTTCCGAAGACGCCAATACCGCGGGCGCGCCGGACGTAACATTCAATTTTTATTATAAAAGAAGGCTGTAACCCGTTCCAAAGACGCATGCCGCTCAGGTGGAAAGCCGCGCGTTACAAGGCTTGACACCCGATAAAAAAAACTGATAAGGTATGTCGAACGAGGGGAGGTTTTCAAGGCAGGTGTGGCGCTTAATATGAAATACAGGATATTGCTTGTTTGTCTGTCTCTGGCTGCCTTCGCGGCGTTTGTTTCTGCCGAGGAGTTCGGCGTAAAGAAAAAGACTCCGAAGTCATACGAATTCGGAAACGTTGTCATGAACAATTCTTCCGAAAAAAACGGTCGGGCTCCGGTGGTATTCAACCATTGGCTTCACAGGGCGCTGTACACCTGCAGGGTCTGTCATGTGGACCTCGGGTTCGGCATGCAGGAAAACTCCACAGGCGTCACAATGGACGACAACAATAAAGGTCTGTATTGCGGGGCCTGTCACAACGGCAAAGAGGCCTTTGCTCCTGAGACGAAGAACATCATCGGCAGTGTAGTTAAAAACTGCGACCGCTGTCACTCCTCCGGCAAAAAGGTAAAGTTTGAAAAAGACTTCAGCGAGTTTACAAAAAACCTGCCCAGGGCAAAGTTCGGCAATAAGGTGGATTGGATACAGGCAGAGGAAAATGGCCTCCTGCACCTGAAGGACCATCTCGCAGGGATAACCAATACGAGGAAGCCCATCGCGGCAATGACAAAAGATACCGAGCTGAAGTCTCGTCAGGTCGGCATGCCCGACATAATATTTTCACACCAGAAGCACTCGATCTGGAACGGCTGCGAACTTTGTCATCCCGAGATTTTCGGAGTAAAGCGCGGGGCCACCAAATACACCATGCAGGACATATTCAACGGAAAATTCTGCGGGGCCTGCCACGGCAAAGTCGCATTTCCAAACACGGACTGTCGTCTCTGCCACACCAAAGAGGTCTGATCTTCGGATGAAAACCCCTGGTGTAAAACATATAATGAAAGGTCTGCGACCATTTTACCGCGCACTGTCCTTCCTGACCTTCACGCCGGCCCAATGATCTATTCAGGCCCGGTTATCCTGCTTATTTTTTTGTTGTGTCTGTCCGCCTCCTTTGCTCAAACCGCTGCAGCCGGATCATGGAAGCTCCCTCCTTTGGCCGCGCCTGCCGAATACGGCAACATCCTAATAAACAGGAGTTCGGCCCGGGCCGGTGAAAAGCCGGTCTCTTTCTCTCACTGGAGCCACAGGACCAGATATACATGCAGGGTATGTCATACGGAGTTGGAGTTCGGGATGAAGGTAAACACGACCGAGATCACAGAGGCCAGGAACAGGAAGGGCGAATTCTGCGGCGGCTGCCACAACGGGGAGACGGCCTTCGGTCATACAAAAGAGAATTGCCCCAAATGCCACACCGGCAATATCAGGTCCGGAGCAAAAGGCTTCGGCGAATTGTCGCAATTGCCCCCGGCCGGATACGGCAATCGTATCGACTGGACTGCGGCCGCGGCCAAAGGTCTTATCAATCCTGTGCGTTCGCTGTATCCTGAGCAGCCCCAGGGGCGGGCGTATGCAGGGGAATTGAAGTTCGTGCCCACCTGGGCGAATTTTCCGGCTGCGGTCTTTCCGCATGAGCCTCATAACTACTGGCTGGACTGCTCCGGCTGCCACCCGGACATATTTGGTATCAAAAAGAAGACAACAAAACATTTTTCAATGAACCTTATAAATGAGGGCAAGTTCTGCGGCGTCTGCCACATGAATGTCGCCTTTCCGATAAACAACTGCAACAGATGTCACCCTGATCTCAGGAGGTCAAAATGATTTCGAACACCCGGCCCAACCGCCTGAATATTTTCAGCCCGGTCTTCATCCTTATGCTGCTGCTCCCGGCTGCCGCCTCTGCGCAGTGGTTCGACGACGCGCTTCCGCCGCTTCCGCCTCCGGCCCAATACGGCAATATCCTTATAGACAGGACCTCCACCAAGGCAGGAGAAAAGCCGGTTACTTTTTCGCATTGGAGCCACAGGAGCAAATATACCTGCAAGGTCTGCCATACCGAGCTTGAGTTCGATATGAAGGTCAACTCAACCGAGATCACTGAAGAAAGAAATAAAAACGGGCAATATTGCGGGACTCAGCAATGCCACGACGGGAAGGCCGCCTTTGGTCATACAAAAGAAAATTGCCCCAAATGCCACAACGGAGATATAACTTACGGCAAAGAGAATTTCGACAAGACCTCCAAATTTCCGGCAGCGCCTTTCGGCAACAAGATCAACTGGTCTCTCGCAGCGAAAAAGAAGCTGATAACACCGAAGACAACGCTCCGTGAAAATGCGGATGAAAAACAGGAATCCTTCGAAAAGAAGCTGAAGCTCGAAGCGGACTGGAATAATATACCCGCAGCCGTCTTCCCTCACGACAAACATAATTACTGGCTTGACTGCTCAAGCTGCCATCCGGACCTGTTCAACGTAAAGAAAAAGACAACAAAGCATTTCTCTATGGTGTACCTGCTGCAGGGGAAATTCTGCGGGGCGTGTCACCTGAAGATCGCATTCCCGATGAACGACTGCAAGAGATGCCATCCAGGCATTAATCAACAATAGAACCAGGCCGGTTAATCAATGGTAGGAGCGGCGTTAAACAGCAGTAAACCGGGGCACTTCATAAATAAAAAAGGGGCCTGCGTTTCCACAGGCCCCTCTGCTATTTTTATCAGAACCGCATCAGCGGTCCGCAAACATCCGTCTATTTCTTCTTCCTGATGCTCCAGATGCCGTATGCGGCGATAACACCTATAGTGACCACCTGTTCCCGTCACGCCGCCTACAGGCAGCAGAACACGTGCGTGTTATTCCCTGAAAAGATTAAGGACAGCGTCTTTAAACTGTATAAAATCATCGAGATGTTTCTTCAGAATTATGACCACAATCTCCGCATCAACCTGTTCATACTGATGAACGACTATGTTCCTGAACTTGGCCATTTTTTCCATGACACCGGACAATTCAGGGCTTATGACCCTGTTTTCGAGTAGGACCCTGAAGGAATCCGCATATCCTGTGGGCGGTCTCATTTTTCCATCGGCCGCAATATGGCCTGCAATATCGGCGCAGGTTTCTATCATCATCTGCAGCGTGCGTTCAATAATGCGCTGCGCCTTCCAGTCACTGCGGTATTTGTCTGATGTAATTTCGGAATATTCGTTAATCTGGGCCAGATACGTCTCAAGCTCGGAAAGCTTTCTGTAAATGAGCGCCTTATCCACCAAGGCCGTATCTCCTCCTGAAAAAAGCCTCTTCCTTTACCCTGAAATCAAAAAAGGCCCTTAGTGTCGCGGACTCATACGCATGGCGAAGAAAAGGCTCTTTATCGGAAATGATGAGTCTGTTCTGTAATATCCTGCCTGTAAGACTGACCGGGGCGGTATTCAGAATTATGAGATCCAGCTCTCCAGTCCCAAGGACGTCAGTCAGCCGTTCAAACAGCCCGAGTTTATATTGTGCGACATTATCTGCAGCCTTCACATATACCGCAATGTCAACATCCGACATCGGCCTCATTTGAGCCCCGGCAAGACCGCCAAAAATATAGGCGAAAACGACATTACCGTCCTGCTCAAGGACATCTTTGGCCTTTGGAATATTCGACCGCACATCGGCAGGAAGCAGTTCAAACTTAATCATCGTTCATTATCACCCACAACAGAGGTTTTATCAAGCTTTATTTGGGTTTATTCCTTTTGCGCACGGCCTGCGGGAAACCTGCAGTCGTATACTTTCAGGCTCTGCTGCGGACACTCATTTCTGTGTGAGAAAAGACCTGAGGTTGAAGAGGTCCGGAAGGAATTACCCCTGCGTCAATACTTCAATATTTCTATATAGTCCCTTATGTCCTGTTCTTCAAAACCCGTGGCCTTCAGCTTCCGAACTGTGAGGTCTTCTATCGCCTTATCCCTGCTGCCTTTGTAAACAGTGTCAAGGTTTATGGCCTGCGTCATGGCGACTGCGGCATCTCCGTACTTGCCCAGAGCATTATAGCAAAGCGCCAGTTTCATATAGAGCAGACCAAGGTTGGGAGCGCGCTTGAGCGCCTCTTTATATGAAGTCATGGCCGCCTCAAACTTGCCCATCCGGTAATATGAATTGCCTATATTGAAATATGATTTCTCGGCTGTCTGATAAACGGGATTGGAGAGCGCCTTCCTGTAAAATGTTATGGCGGTCTCATACCGGCCCAACTTTTCATACGCATAGCCCATATTGTTAAACGCCTCTGAAAATTGCGGGTCTATCTTTGTCGCTTCCTCAAAATATCGTATCGCCTTGCCGGCATCGTCGAGATGCTCCAGGTACAGGATCCCGATCATGTACGGGACGTCTTTATTTCCGCGGTCCAGTTCATAGGCCTTATGAAACTCTACATAAGCCTGCTGTATCCTGTTTTCATTAAGGCTCGCAACTCCCATTTTGTAATGGGCTTCCGCCTGCTGCGCGTTTTCCCCTGTCCCTGTCGTGGCGCAGGACATGACAAAAACGGCCGCAACCGCAACTAAAATCAATCTGAAAGCATTCATGCTGTTCCTCGATATCTTCATTATTTATCCGATTTTATTTTAGGCTATCAGAAGCCCGACGGGCAAGTAAAGGTAAAAGCTTCAGGTCAGAGCTTGGAAAGAAGCTCAGTCCGGAACCGAGACGGCCCTGAGCAACTCCAGCGGCCCCATCTTCCCGACAAGTTCGAACTGCTCCGCATTCCTGACAAGCAGACAGCCTGCGAAGCCCAGCGAATTGACCGAGACCCCTCCATAAAACTCCCGCGACCTCGGCACAAGAAGCATCCAGTTCCGTGTTACCAGCAGACAATAGGGCGCAGACTGTCTCACCCTCTCCTTCTCATTGGGCACAGACATTCCCAGTTTTGAAAGCATCGCGCGGTACAGGGCGAACCACTGTTTTTCGGGCTCGTGGGGAAAGCCCGAACCTTCCGCATCCAGGCGAGCGAAACAGTGCCTGAACCGGAACGAACGAAGCCGCGTTATCCTGCCCTCAAGGCCGACCTCGTCCACAAGCGGGCCTATCGGAACAGCAGGCCCCTGGCCGGCAAGCGGAAGCGGCACGATCTGCAGGTGCTTGTGAGCCTGGCTGGCCCCGGCCGCCTCCCCGCCGTTATAAAAGCCGATTGCCTCATATTCAGCCATGCAGGTCCAAAGCGCGGAAAAATCCGCGGGCGTAAGAAGCTCCTCCTGGTCCTCGAATTCCCTTGTTACGAGGAGCAGATGCCGGTCCATGACATTGAACTTGTTCAGCAGCGCGATATGCGCAGGCCCGATCTCCGCCACAAAAAGCTCTTTTTCATAAGGCAGGAACGGGTTTCCTCTTTTTTCCTGTGCCCTTTTAAGCCGGTCCTCGTCCTTTCGCACCAGGTTAGACAGGATGCGGACGACAAAACAGACCCCTCCGTCTTCGATATATTCAGAGCCGGTGTGAATGGGCAGAAGCGCACCGGAAGACAGCGCCTTTTCAGACACTTCATCGATTAATTTAAGCAGAGTTCCTTTTGCAGGCATAGCAATACGATTATCCATAATTTCAGCCCCGGAAGCAAAAAATTATCCGCTTCACCTTCATTGCTGAGACTCCTGCATTTAAGGTCAGGCAAAACCGCAAAACCGGACCCTTTGCCGTTGCAGGCTGAAGGGGGGGAGAGGGGCTCCCTTATGGGGGATAAGGGAACCCCTCGAGGGGGAAACTCAGAATTCTTTATGCGATCTTCTCATGAATGCAGGAAGGTCGATGGTTTCTTCGTAATTGAACATGTCGCCGCCGGAAAGACCCGCCTCAGCCGCGGAATTAAGGGTCTTGGCGAGTATCCTCTCGGACCCCCTGAAAGTGACCGGCTCTTTAAGCGGCGGCAGGGGCGCAGGGGCCCATTTCTTTATATTGGGGAGTTCAACTTTTTCCCTCTTTTCATCGAAACCGGTGGCTATCACCGTAACCCGGACTTCGTCGGTCAGATCAGGGTCCAGGACCGCGCCTACTATGACATGCACGTCTTCGTGGGCGGAATCCGAGATAAGCGACGAGGCGCTCTGCACATCGTTGTAAGACAGCTCCAAACCGCCTGTTATATTCACCAGCACGCCGCGCGCGCCGTCGATCGACGAGTCTTCGAGGAGCGGATTTGAAATCGCCTTTTTGGCGGCCTCGAACGCCCCGCCTTCGCCCTTGCCCACGCCTGTGCCCATGACAGCGCGGCCGGTGTTCTCCATGATCGTTCTCACATCCGCAAAATCAACGTTGATCAGGCCGGGCACCAGAATGATGTCCGATATGCCCTGCACCGCCTGTCTCAGCACGTCGTTGGCTATTGAAAAGGCCTTTAGTATGGGAGTATTCTTTTCGACCACAAGACTGATCCTGTCGTTCGGAATGACGATCAGGGTATCTACATGTTTCGCAAGCTCCTTGATGCCCTCGTCGGAATTCATCAGGCGCTTCTTGCCTTCATAGAAAAACGGTTTCGTCACCACCGCAACGGTCAGGACGCCCATCTCTTTTGCAATGCCCGCGATGACCGGCGCCGCGCCTGTGCCGGTGCCTCCGCCCATGCCCGCGGTTATAAAGACGAGGTCGCAACCGTCCATGGCTTCCATAACGGCAGCCCTGTCCTCGATTGCAGCCTGCCGCCCTATTTCGGGATTGGAGCCTGCTCCGAGCCCTCGGGTCAGTTCCTTGCCTATCTGTATCTTCACCGGCGCAAGAGACGCCTCAAGCACCTGGAGGTCGGTATTCACGGCTATGAATTCAACTCCCTGCAGATTTGAAGCGATCATATTGTTGACGGCATTGCCCCCAGCGCCGCCGGCGCCTATGACCTTGATCCTGGCCTTCTGTCCTCTTATTTCCTCGATTTCAAACATAGTTTTCCCCCTTCTTCCGAATATTGGAATTAATTTTTTCAACATATTTCAGCACGTCTTTTGCGCGATTGCGCAGCTCACCCAGGATGCCTGCCGACGAAGAGGGAACGTCCTCCCGCGGCGGTCTTGACTCAGCCTCGCACGCAACCAGTCCGACACCTGTTGCAAACAAAGGGCTTGCGGCTTCTTCCTGAAGACCGTTTATTTTCCAGGGTGTTCCTATCCTCACAGGCATTCCCAAAACAGATTCAGCCATCCTGTCAAAACCCGCCAGCATCGAAGCGCCGCCTGTAAGCACGACACCGCAGACAGCCGTCTCGTATCCTGAACAGCGTTTTATCTCATCTTTTATAAGTTCGAGCATCTCATCGCATCTCGGCTGTATAATCTCAGCTATATATTTCCTTGGCAGGGTCCTGCCCTGGCCGTCGCCCTGCATGACCGTCATCTCCTCCGAAGCCGCAACAAGGCCTTCATAGGCAGCGCCGGACTCTTTCTTCAGCCTCTCGGCCTCGGGCATGCCGACCCTGAGACCTACGGCTATATCATTGGTAACGTGGACCCCTCCGGTCCCGATCACCGCCGCATGCCGCAGTTTTCCGCCCCTGAAAAGCGCGACGTCGGTCGTGCCGCCGCCGATATCGACAAGCACCACTCCGAACTCTTTTTCATCAGCCGTGAGCACCGCACCGGCCGACGCTATCGGTCCGAATACGAGTTGAGCTGCGCTCAGTTCCGCCTTTTCGCAGCATTTGGCAAGGTTCTGGACCGCAGAGGCGCCTGCAGTGACTATATGCACCCTGGCCTCGAGCCTGACGCCGGCCATCCCTATCGGGTCTGTAATGCCGTCCTGTCCGTCCAGGACAAATTCAGTGGGTATCACGTGGAGGACTTCCCTGTCCAGAGGTATATAGACCGCCTTTGCCGAATCCACGGCATGACCGACATCCACCTTTTCGACTTCTTTTCCTCTTATGCCTACAGCGCCCGAGCTGTCGAACCCCCGGATGTGGCTGCCTGAGACAGCCGCATGCACGGATTTGATCCTGGTCCCTGAAGAAGCCTCAGCTTCCTTAACCGCTTTTTTTATCGAATCAACCGTCGCGTCTATGTTTATGACGATGCCTTTCCTGATCCCTGTCGAAGGCGCTGAGCCGACACCCAGGATCCTCCACCTGTTGCCGTTCAGTTCAGCAACAACAGAGCAGACCTTTGTGGTGCCGACATCGAGCCCTGCGATAATATCCTGTCTCATTTCCTGACCGCCGAAGTCACGGGTTTTACAACCACCTTGTTTGCAAACCTGAGATCAATATAATCAACAGGTATATGCCTCGACCTGATCTCTTCTTCGAGTTCCAGCAGCCTCGCCAGCTTCGCGCCGTAGTCGCCTGTGCCGACCTTTACTACCATACCGTCCATATTTGCCGCCATCTCCTGCGGTTTGTCCGCGATAATCTCGATATGGTCTTTCCGGGACAAAAGGCCTGCCTCTTTAATGGCCCCGGCAAAATTGATCGCCTCTGCAAAGACCTCTTTCTGCGCAAACGGGTTGCCTGTAATCACAGGCAGAAACGGCACAGGGCTGTCTTTCAGCTCTTCCAGCATCTTGCCCTTTTCGTCGACTATGAAAAGGCGGCCCTTCATGTCGAGAAGCGCAAAAGGTTCGGTCTCGGTTACGGCTATCTGGAGCCTGTCAGGCAGCTCTTTTCTCACGGATACCGCCCGCACCCAGGGTGACCCCAGCATCTTTACATGTATGTTTTTACTTGACAGTATCAAAAGGTTTTCACCCTTCTTCAGGCCTGATACGGCCATCAACTCTTCGTCGGTAAGGTGATTGCCGCCGGTAAAATTTACCTGCCGCAGGCTGAACGCCGAACCTGCGCCTGAAAATACAACCCAGGCCGTGGCTGCGACGAAGACCACAGGCAGCGCCACAAAGGCCGCAGGCCTGAGCTTTTCCAACAGTCCGGATATCCTGCTTTTGCCGGCGTACGAATTCTGTTTGCTGTTTTTCTTAATCCGCAACTGTTTCTCCGAGCAGTTCTTCCAGGAGGTCGGGGAATTCGAGTCCTGCATTTTTCGCTATCTTCGGCAGAAGGCTGGTCTCGGTCATCCCGGGTATGGTATTTACTTCGAGCACATACGGGTTTTTGCCGGCGTCTATTATGAGATCGACCCTTGTGGCGCCTTTGCAACCAAGCGCCTTATGCGCGGCAAGGGCAATCTCTTCCGCCTTCCCGGCGGTCTTCCGGTCCAGCCTCGGAGGGAAGATATATTCTGTAAGTCCGGCCGTATATTTGGCTTCGTAGTTATAAAACTCCAGGGACGGCTTTACCTCAACGCCGCCGAGCGGCTTATTGTTCAATATGCCTATCTGGACTTCCTGGCCCGCTATATATTTTTCTACGATTACCCTGTCTCCATATGAAAAAGCCTGCTTAAGCGCTGCAACAAATTGCGGCCTGGTCTTTACGATCTCCACTCCTACGCTAGACCCCTCGGCCGCGGGCTTGACGACCCAGGGCATAGCAAAAGCAGGCGCAGGCCTGCGGCGGCCCTGGTTCAATATGCGGTCTGAATTCAATATAATGAAGGGCGGCATCGGTATTCCGTGGTAATGAAAGATCTTCTTTGACGCCTCTTTGTCCATCGCAACAGCCGAGGAGAGAACACCGGACCCTGTATACGGTATTTTCATGATTTCGAGCAGTCCCTGCACAGCCCCGTTTTCTCCATGGCCTCCGTGCAGCGCTATAAATGCCAGTTCGATTTTTTCCTTCTTAAGCGCGGCGCAGAGATCGTCCCCTGCGTCTATCGCCACTACGTTGTATTTTCGCGCCTTCAGCGCATTGTATACCGCGGTTCCGCTCTTGAGCGAGACCTCCCTTTCAGAGGATTTTCCGCCTAGCAAAACAGCGGTCTTCTTTTTCCTGAGCGCCTTCTTATCCATTACGACCTCCACTCCATTTAAGACTTCCATATCCCCGGCTGTTCCCTGCCGACGAACCTGATTTCAGGCTCAAGGACCACTCCGAATTTAGTGTTCACTTCAGCGGCAACTTTTTCCATCAGATTCAGATAATCCCCGGCAGTGCCTCCGCCAATGTTAACAAAAAAGTTTGCATGCGCGGGGCTTACCTCTACGCCGCCGGACTTCATGCCTTTGCATCCGGCTTCGTCTATCAGGCGTCCGGCAGATTGGCCTTCCGGGTTTTTAAACACGCATCCCGCGGATTTTTCGGATACCGGCTGCGTCCGCTTCTTCTCAGCGAAAAAATTGTCCGTGCGTGAAGAGACCGCATCCTTATCATCGATCTTCAGCATCATGTTGGCGCTCAGGACAATGTCCGTTGGCAGGATATCGGACCTCCTGTATTCGAACCCCATACCTTCCGCCTTGAACCTTTCGAGAACTCCCTCTGCATCCATAATCGCAAGCGAAACAAGCGCGTCCTTCATTTCATAACCAAAAGAACCCGCGTTGCCGAAGATCGCTCCTCCGACAGTGCCGGGAATCCCGGTGAGACCTTCGATGCCCGCGTATCCTTTATCGCGGCAGAAGTTGACCAGTTTCTGCAGAGGGACGCCCGCCTCTACAAACAGCTCGGCGCGGCCGTTGTCCTCCTCCAGCAGCTCTATCCTGTCAAAGGCCCGGAGCGAGATTACGACGCCTTCTATGCCGTTGTCTCCGACCAGTATATTTGTGCCCCATCCAAGGGTCGAGAAGGGTATGCCTTCTTTTTTGAATACTTTGACCAGATTCCTTACTGAGAGCGGGTCTTCGGGCGTGACCAGGGCGTCCGCGGGCCCGCCTATCGCAAGGCCTGTATGCTCTTTCATCGGCACGTTGAATTCAACCTTGCCCTGGAAGATGCGGTTGAAGGTATTCTGCCAATCTTTTTCGTTAAGCAGCACGCAGCCCCTCCAGCACCTTTTCTCCAAGCTTCCAGACATCGCCCGCGCCAAGGGTGAGGAGGATGTCTCCATCTTTCATTTCAGAGGAGAGACGAGCGGCCGCCTCTTCGCGATTAGACATATAAGAGACGTTTACGCCGCATTGTTTTTTTATCCTGTCGCAAAGCGCTGCCGAGCTAACCCCCTCGATGGGCTTTTCCCCTGCAGCGTAGATATCCAGGACAAGCAGGGAATCAACCCCCTCAAAAGAAGAGGCAAACTCATCCATCAGGTCTGAAGTCCTGGTATAGCGATGCGGCTGGAAAACCACAAAAAGCCTCGACGATTTTTCAAGGAACGGCCGGTTGGAGACCGCTGCGGCAATAGTGGCCTTTACTTCGGTGGGGTGATGACCATAGTCGTCGTATACCCTTATCCCTTTGGCAATGCCCTTGAGTTCAAACCTCCGCTGTATGCCGCTGAACGACTGCAGGGATTCCCTGATCTTTTCAGCATCGATCTTCAATTCGAGCGCCACACCTATGCATGCGAGCGCATTGAGGACATTGTGCATGCCGGGCGCAGGCACGGTAAACCGTCCAAGCCCGGAGCCCTTGTAAACAACATCAAAACCTGTGCTCATAAAGGCCTTGACAATGCCGGTTGCACGGATGTCCGCCTCGTCCGAAAGCCCGTAGGTCAGAAACCTCCTGTGTATGCGGGGCATCAGTTCCCTGAGTATCCTGTTTTCGAGGCATATGAACGCAGACCCGTAAAAAGGGACCTTGTTGATAAAGGAAAGAAACGCCTCTTTCAGGCTCTCCATATCTTTGAAGAAATCCATATGCTCCCTGTCGATGTTCGTGACAACGGCAATGGTAGGCGAAAGCTTGAGGAACGAGCCGTCGCTCTCATCAGCCTCTGCAACCAGGAAATCTCCCTGTCCCAGCTTTGCGTTGCTGCCGATGCCCTTGAGCTTTCCTCCTATAATGATCGTCGGGTCAAGGCCCCCATGCCCCAACACAGTGGAGATGAGAGAAGTTGTGGTGGTCTTGCCGTGGGCGCCTGCCACAAGCACGCCGTATTTCATGCGCGCAAGTTCAGCCAGCATCTCCGCGCGGGGAATGACCGGCACTGAAAGTCTTCTTGCAGCCTCGACCTCGGGGTTGTCCTGCTTTACAGCGGAGGAGACTACAACAACATGCGCACTGTCGAGATTTTCTTCCCTGTGGCCTATCCTGATCTTTATGCCCATGCCTGCGAGTCTTCTGGTTGTCTCGGACTCCCTGAGGTCTGAACCTGTAACCTCATAACCCAGGTTAAACAGCACCTCTGCAATGCCGGACATCCCGACCCCGCCTATACCAACAAAATGAATTATGCGATATTTCTCGAACATCAGCGGGCCCTGCCGTGAGCCTGTCCGTGTTTGCTGCCTTTAACCAGGCTTTCCGCGATATCCACAATCTTGCTGCAGGCGTCAGGTCTTCCAAGTCCTGTGCTCGCCTTTTTCATTTCGTCCCGCAGGGCTTCGTTTGCATAAATTTCGCGTATGCCTGCTGCGAGAGTCCCGGCCTTCAGCTCGTTCTCTGTGATCATATAGGCCGCGCCCATCTCCCGCAGTTTCAGGGCGTTGAACTCCTGGTGCCTGCCTGCGGCATACGGATAGGGGATCAGTATGGCCGGTTTTCCAAGCGCGGTGATCTCGGCAAGCGTGGTAGCGCCTGCCCTTGAAACTACTACGTCCGCTGCAGCATAGGCCTCCGCCATCTGGTATATAAAAGGCGCTACAGTCCCTTTAACTCCGGCCTTGCGATAGGCCTCGCGCATATCCTCGAAATCCTTGTCCCCTGTCTGATGCAGGAACTGAATCTTGTCTTTAAGGTCTGTGAGATGGTTAAGCGCCTCCACCATTACCCGGTTTATGGAGCGGGCGCCCAGACTGCCGCCGAAGACAAAGACCGTAAACATATCCTTGTCCAGCGAAAAAAGTTTGCAGGCAGAGTCGCGGTCTCCCTTCAGTATCCTCGAACGGATAGGGTTGCCGGTGAGGAGGGTCCTGTCCATTGGGAACGACATCATGCTCTCGTGGTATGTCACGCATATCCTTTTTACTACCTTTCCCAGCAACCTGTTTGTAAGGCCTGGGACCGAGTTCTGTTCATGGATCATGGTGGGAATTGATCTGAGGCCTGCGAGCAGGACTATCGCGCCGGAGGCGTAGCCTCCGACTCCGATAACAATATCAGGCGCAACGGATTTTAGTATGCCGTAAGAATCCAGCACAGACAGGAACAGTTTGACCCCTGCCTTCAGCTTCTTTATCAGGGATATGCCTACCAACCCCTCAGACCTCAGGAACCTTATGGGATAGCCCTCTCTGGGTATTATCCGCGCTTCAATCCCGTGCTCTGTGCCGACGAAGATCACTTCAGTGCCGGCGTTTCTCCGCTTGAACTCCTCGGCCATAGCCAGACCAGGGAAGAGATGTCCTCCGGTTCCTCCTCCGGCTATAATCACCTTCAAGAGCTGTACCCCTTTCTGCTGTATATGTTCCGTCTGGCCAGTTTCCTGGCCTTTATATTGCCGTCTTCAACGCTGGTCTCCTGTCCCTCGCCCTTCGATATCTTAAGGAGGAGCCCCACTGCGGCCATATTCATCAAGAGGGCTGAACCGCCGTAGCTCACAAACGGCAGGGGCAGGCCCTTTGTAGGCACCATGCCTGTGACGACCGCGAAATTCACCAGCGCCTGGACCGTAATCATGAGTGTCAGCCCGGATGCGAGGTAGTACACGAACCTGTCTTTCGACCTGTTGGCTATCGTGATCCCCCTGGCAAAAAGGCCGATGAAGAGGATTATCAACAGGGAGGCGCCGATCAGACCGAGTTCTTCTCCAACCAGGCAGAATATGAAATCCGTATGTGAAGCCGGCAGAAACGACAGCTTCTGTTTTGATTCGCCGAGGCCGAGGCCTGTGAAGCCTCCGCTTCCAAGGGCGATAAAAGACTGCACCAGCTGGAACCCGCTGTCGAGCGGGTCTTTCCAAGGATCTACAAACGAGGTTATCCTCCTGAGGCGGTACGGCTTCATCACCAGCATGTAAATCACGGGCACCGCGAGCAGGAGGAGGGAGCCAAGGTATCTGAGCCGCATCCCGGATATGAAGAGCATCGCAACGGTAAGAAAGGCGAGGCTCATCGTTGAGCCGAAATCAGGCTGCTTCATGAATATCACCTGGAACCCGGCCATGATCAGCACCGGTTTTGCAAAAGAAGAAAACTTTTCAGTGTTGTACTCGTCCGACGAAATATATTTTGCAAGGTAAATGACCATTGCCAGCTTGACCAGCTCCGAAGGCTGGAAAGTAGTGGGCCAGAGCCTTATCCACCTGCGCGCTCCGCCGCCGGCTACGCCTATATACGGGGCAAACACCAGGCACAGCAAAACGAACGAGAAGACCAGGAGGGGCACAGACGACCTTTTAAGAAAAGCGAGGTCCACTCTGTAGGCGAGTATCATCACGATACTGCCCAGGACCATTGTGAAGAGGTGCCTTTTGAAATAGTAGAATTCGCTTATGTTCTTTTTTGCAAGCAGGGGCGTTACCACCGAGGTGGAGCTGTATATCATCAGGGTCCCGAAAGAAATAAGCAGCAGCATGATAAAGAGAAGGAACTTGTCGTACGTCTGGACCATCGGGGCCTTTATGTGCGAGCGCCTGTTCATTTTTTCCCAAACCCCATCACAATTTTCTTGAACTGCCTGCCCCTGTCCTCAAAATCGAGGAACATGTCAAAGCTCGCGCACGCCGGCGAGAGGAGCACCGCGTCTCCCTTCACAGCCTTGCTGCGTGATATTTCAACAGCCTCCTGAAGAGTTCCGGCAAAGGAGGTGTCCGTGACATCGCCTACGGCGTCGTTTATCTTGCCTGAGGCCTCTCCTATCAGGACCAGGGCCTTGACCCTTTCAGCAACCTGCTTTCTCAACTTGGCAAAGTCGCCTGCCTTGTCCCTGCCGCCGGCTATCAGGATCAGAGGCTCCGTAAAACTTTCGATGGATTTCTCGACCGCGCCCACGTTGGTTCCCTTCGAGTCGTTGACGTATCTGACCCCGTCGAGCTCTCTCACAAATTCGAGCCTGTGCTCAAGACCGGGGAAGGTCTTCATTGATTCCGTAACAGCGGACAGCGGGCATTTTGCAAGGAGAGCCATGACGGAAGCCGCCATGGCATTCTCCAGGTTATGTACCCCTTTAATCAATATATCGCCGGCTGCGGCAAGCCGTATTGTTCCGGCGTAGTCCTGCATATGAGGCATGTCGCACCAGAGCGCGCCGTCTTTGCAATAGACCCCTCTGACAGCCTTGGTCCGGCTGAAATAATAGAGCTCGGGCTTGTCGCGCCTGCCGCTCAGAAACTCATCGACAGTGCGCACTGTTTCAGGATCGTCGGCATTGATAACGAGGAAATCGCCCTCTCCCTGCTTCAGGAATATCCCGGCCTTTGCAGCCGCATATTCCTGAAGCGAATGATACCTGTCCATGTGGTCCGGGGTGATATTCAGTATGGATGCGATACGCGGTCTGAAGGCGTCGATCGCCTCAAGCTGGAAGCTCGACACCTCGGCAACCACAAAATCCTTTTCAGAGCAGGCCCTGCCGCTCTTGTTTTTGTATTTGCCTTTCTCATTTTTGTATTTGCCTTCGGATGTGTCTCTGTCTTCCCGCATTTTTAATATCTCTTCCGTAAGCGCGTTGCCTATATTCCCGCCGAGGACCGTGCATGCTCCTCCACGCCTGAGCATGTCGTCCAGAAGAGTTGTTGTAGTGGATTTCCCGTTGCTTCCGGTAACAGCGAGGAACTGAATGGCGTCCCTGCTGTCCTGTCTGCTGCCGCTCAATACCTGGAAGGCCAGCTCAAGCTCGCTTATGACCGGAATCCCGTTTGAGCGGGCTGTCCTGATCGGGGCGATATCGAGCGGAACGCCGGGGCTTACCACAAGCAGGTCCGCGGACATGAACAGCTCTTCAGGATGTCCTCCGAGCGCGCGTTTGACGGACGGGTCAAGCCTGGCGGTCGCAGCTGCAAGTTCGGACTCGGACCTCATATCCGTAACAACGACCGAAGCGCCCAGAGAGGCAAGCAGGTTTGCAGCCCCCACCCCGCTCCTGGCAAGACCGACCACGGTCGCCTTCTTATCCTTTAGCTCCATCTGCCTCCACTTTCGCGATTCTCTGTCTCTTCCATTTTTTTGCTATCATGCGCACCGCTTTTTTCTTGTTCAGAGACTGCTTCTGTTCACCTGCAGGGCCGGCAGCAGCAACCATTGCGCCGGACTTCTTATGCCGCTTGCGGTATGCGGTCCTGGTGCATCTCTTTTTGCCTGCGTGGGCTGTTTTGTATTTCAGATGATGTTTCTTTGCCGGGCGATACCCCCCGGATTTATCACCAGCGGCGTATGAGGCGGCAGTGGCCTCGGCAGTCTCGGTTCCGTAGCCGGCTTCGACACGGGAATCATTGCCGCTGAAATAGACCAAAGGCTCTTTCTGATTGCTCATCACCTTTGAGCCGTAATCAATAAGGTCTTCACTTTCTTTCCAGAGAAGACCTCTGACCGGCGCCCCCAGGATTGAGACAATGATCGTCTCATTGTCCCGTTCGCCTGCGCAGACAAAGCAGTGTCTCGCCTGTCGCGTATATCCTGTCTTGCCTCCGAGTATATCGCCGTCGGACCAGAGCAGTTTATTGGTGCTCTTTACAGACATGGTTTTTCCCGCCTCTGTAGAGATCTCAGCTGTGCGAGTCTTGAGCACTTCTCTGAGGACCGGGTATTTGATCGCCTGCCTCATTATCTTCGACAGGTCATAGGCGGTTATATACTGCCCGTTTCCCGGAAGACCGTTTGCATTAATGAACCTGGTATCATTCGCGCCTATGGCCATGGCCTTGGTATTCATCATTTTGACGAACTGTTCTTCTGTTCCGCCCACGCCCTCTGCCAGCGCAACCGCTGCATCATTGGCGGATTTCATAAGCGCCGCATACAGGAGTGTCTCAATAGTCACCCTGTCTCCCTCTTTGAACCCGGCCTTTGTCGGCGCGGTCCCGGCCGCCTTTTTGCTGATCGTCACAACGTCGTTGAGGTTCGCCTTTTCAACAACGACCAGCGCGGTCATCAGCTTTGTGGTGCTTGCCGGCAGCAATCTTAAGTCCGGGTTCTTGGCATAAAGGACCCTGCCTGTGGTGGAATCCATTACAACAGCAGCCCTGGACCTGATCTCGTCGGCGAAAGAGACAGTGAATAGTGAACAGTGAATAGCAAGAAAAAGAACAAGGCCGAAGACAGATTTTTTGACTTTCATTATCACCTCAGTTTCAGCGTTGCCAGACTCAGCAGCGCCAGCATTATCCCGATAATCCAGAACCTCACGATGACCTTTGACTCATGCCAGCCTTTGAGTTCAAAATGATGATGTATTGGGGCCATCCTGAATATTCTCTTCCCGGTCATTTTGAAAGACGCTACCTGGAACACAACGGAAAGCGTCTCTATAACGAATATCCCGCCGACTACCGCAAGCACGATCTCATGCTTTGTAATAACAGCCATCGTACCGAGCGCGCCGCCCAGACCGAGGGAGCCGACATCGCCCATGAACACGTCCGCAGGATAGGAATTAAACCAGAGGAACCCGAGCGATGCGCCGAGCATTGCGCCGCAGAACACCGTGAGCTCGCCGGTGCCCAGCAGATAAAATACCTGTAAATACTGCGCGAACTTGGCATTCCCGGAGATGTAAACCAGTATCATGTTGGCTATGGCCGCGACAGCGACAAGCCCGATCGCAAGTCCGTCAATGCCGTCAGTAAGATTTACCGCATTGGAAGACCCCACGATCACCAGGACCGAAAACGGTATATAGAGCAGTCCGAGGTCGAACAGCCACCTTTTGAAGAACGGGATGCTCAGCACATCGTTGTAGAGGTCTTTCGGATTGGAATAAAGGACAACGCCTATGATAAGGGCAAGCGCGATCTGCGCGCCGAACTTGTACCATGAACGCAGTCCTTTGGGATTTTTTCTCACTACCTTCAGGAAATCGTCGAGCAGGCCTATGGCGCCGAAGCCGATCAGCGAAAGGATCATTACCCATATGTACATATTTTCGAGGTCGCCCCACAAAAGGATTGAAAAGAGAATGGACGCGATTATCATTATCCCGCCCATGGTCGGGGTACCTGATTTTTTGAGATGCGTCTGCGGCCCGTCATCCCTTATCTGCTGGGTAAAGCTTATCTTCTTAAGCCATTCGATGATCCTCGGCCCTATTATGAGGGAAAGCAGCATCGCGGTTATTACCGCCAGGGCCGTCCTGAAGGTTATATAACGGAAGACATTGACCGGAGAATATATATTATGGAAACTGTAGAGGAGCTTATAAAGCACGGCCGGCCGCCTTCAGAAATATTTTTTCAGGGTCTGCGGCAACGCGTTCCATAAGCATGCCCCTCGAACCCTTGACCAGTATTGTATCGCCCTGCTTCCAAAGTCCGGCCAGAATGTCCCCGGCCTGAAGCGAATCTTCCGCAGTATGGACGCTTCCTGCAAACAGCCTGGATGCCTTGCTCATCTCAGGACCGACAGCTATCAGGATATCAACGCCGGCCTCTGAAAGTTTGTTTATCAGCAGCTCGTGTTCTGCCGCAGAGTAACTGCCGAGTTCGAGCATGTCTCCGAGCACCGCAATCGTCCTCTTCCGCCTGAGCCTGCAGAGTTCCCTGACAGCCTCTTCCATCGAGGCCCTGTTGGCATTGTAAACATCGTTTATTATGACGGCCCCTTCGAACTCCCTGATTTCAAGCCTCATGGGGACGCCCTTGAACGACCCGAGGCCGTCACGTATATCTTCGACGCCAAAGCCCATTTCATAGGCTATAGACGCTGCGGCCAGCGCATTGAGGACATTGAACCTGCCTGGTATTTCAAGCCTTGCCGCAACGTCTTTGCCGTCGGCAAAGCATATCCTGAAAGAGGACCACCGGTCCCCGTGTTCTACATCTTTTGCGGTAACGTCCGCTCTGTTTTCAATCCCATAGGTAATTATCTTCCCGCTGAAGCCTTTAATGCCTTCCATAAGGAACCGGTCGTCCGCATTTACGCACACGGTCCGGGCGTATTCCAGGACTTCGAGGTCGGTCTGCCTCACCGCCTCCAGGCTGCCGAAGCCTTCCAGATGTGCGGGTCCGACATTTGTAACCACCGCAAAGTCCGGGGCAGCAATATCGCAGAGCAGCTTTATATCTCCTGCTGCGTTTGAGCCCATTTCAAGCACCATTACCTGCGAATCCCGCTCCATCCTCGATATGCAGAGCGGCACGCCTATATGGTTGTTGAGGTTTCCCGTGGTCTTCAGCACCCTGAGCCCGCGGCCCAATATCGAGGCTATAAGTTCCTTGGTCGTGGTCTTGCCGTTGGTGCCTGTAACCGCTACGACCGGCGCCGCCGCCTTCCTGCACAGATACCGTCCGATGTCCTGCAAAGCCGTGAGCGTGTCTTTGGTCTGAATAAAGGTTTTGTCTGCTGCTATGCCGGGCAGGGGATGGTCCACAAGCGCTCCTGCGCCCTTCTCAAGCGCAGCCGCAACAAAATTGTGGCCGTCGAAGTTCGCGCCCCTGAGCGCGACAAAGAGTTCGCCGCCCTTTATAGTGCGCGAGTCGATGGACAAGCCGGAAAATTCTTCAGTCTTGCCGAAGAGAACCTTTCCCCCTGTTGCCTCTAATATTTCATCAAGCCTTAACTGACCCATACTGTCTGAAATTACTCCCCCTGATTAATAAAAACATCTTTAATACGTCGTTTACTTGTTATTGATCAATTGTCTGATCGCCTCCAGCAGAACCTCGCGGTCGTTGAAGATCATTCTTTGCCCCCTGATCTCCTGGTAATTTTCATGACCTTTGCCTGCCACGAGCACAACGTCGTTGTCTGAGGCCATGAGCACCGCCCTTTTGACGGCCTCTCGCCTGTCGGGTTCGATTAGATAGTTCTTTCTGACTGCGCCTGACGCTACCTCTTTTATTATGTCTTCGGGGTTCTCGGACCGCGGATTATCTGTAGTTATGATAACAAAATCACTCAGTCTGGTTGCAAGCGCGCCCATCACGCTCCTCTTGCCCCTGTCCCTGTCTCCGCCGCACCCGAATACAGTTATTATTCTGCCTGAGGTGAGACCCCTGGCTGTGTATATGAGCCTCTCCAGGGCATCCTCTGTGTGCGCATAATCCACAACCGCAAGGAAGGACTGCCCGGCCTCAACTTTTTCGAACCTTCCCCTCACAGGGCCGGCATTGCTTATGCCTTTCAGAATAACGCTCCAAGGCGCTCCGAGCGACCGGCACGCCCCTGCGGCAGAGAGGATGTTGTAGACATTCGGAAGTCCGGTGAGAGGCGAGACAACATCATACCTTGCGTCCCGCGCCATTATGGCGAATCTCACCCCCTGAAAGGAGTTGTTGATATCCGTTGCCATGAGGTCTGCGTCTGATTCAAAGCCGCAGGTTATCACCTTGCTCCCTGCTGCGGAGAGTTCGCCTGAGAGTCTTCTGCCAAACGCATCGTCTATATTTATTACGGAAGTCCGGTCCTCGCCCGGCAGTTCCGTAAACAGCCTTTTCTTTGCCTGATAATAGTCTTCCATTGTCTCGTGAAAATCCAGGTGGTCTCTTGTGAGGTTGGTAAAGACCAGCGACCTGAAAACAGTGCCGTCAACCCTCTTCTGCGCAAGGGCATGCGACGATACCTCTGAGACAACATAAGCGCAGCCTTCCAGCTTCATCCTGTCGAGGAGCCCCTGGAATTCAGGCGCTTCAGGGGTGGTGTGGGTCGCGTCGAACGACCGGTCGCCGATCATATACTGTATTGTGCCGATGAGCCCGACCTTTGCGCCCCAGGCCTCAAGCACCGACTTAATCAGGTACGAGACGGTCGTCTTGCCGTTGGTGCCGGTTATGCCTATGACCGGCAGCGAGACCGAAGGCCTGCCAAAGAAATTATTTGCCAGCGCCGCCAGGGCGGAACGCGAATCGTTGACCTGAACAAAGACTGCGTTGGCTGTTCTGTTAATATCCCGGCCAAGGCCGGACAATGCGTCCGCCTTTTCATATACTACCGCTGCAGCGCCGTTTTCCAGCGCATCCGCAATATAGGTGTGGCCGTCGGTTTTTTCGCCGCTCAGGGCCACAAACAGGTCTCCTTTTTTGACCTTCCTCGAATCATAGGAAATCCCTGTAATCTCAATATCCCTTTCGCCGGCCCTTTCGCCGGCCCTTTCACCTGAAAGTTCCGCCGCGTTTATACCCTTCAGCAGGGAGTCAAGGGTCATTTCGACACCAACAGGACATTTTTGTCCAGCCCGTCGTCCCGCGGCACATTCATATAGGAAAGCGCCTGGTCCGCAATGTTCTTGAAAACAGGACCGGCCACAACACCCCCGTAAATAGCCCCTTTTGGTTCATAAACGATCACTATCATCGCAAATTTGGGGTTGTCCGCAGGCACAAAACCCACGAAGGAGCTGATGAACCTGTCTTTGGAATACCTCTTGGTCCTTGGGTCTATCAGCTGGGCGGTGCCGGTCTTTCCCGCAACCTGGTTACCGTTTACCGCAGCGCTCGTGGCGGTCCCGCCTTCTTCTGTGACCGTCTTCAGTATGTCCCTGAACAGGGCCGCGGTCTTTTCGGAAACCGCTCTTTTCTTTTCTTTTTGGCTGAATTTGAATACCGGCTGCCCTTCGTTCGTCCTGATCTCATTGACGATATGGGGCTGGACGAGATAACCGCCGTTTGCGATTGCGGCATACGCCCTCAGCACCTGCAGGGGAGTTACCGCGACTTCCTGTCCTATGGGGATTGCTCCGATAGAGGTTGCGGACCATTTTTCAGGCTTTCTTATCCAGCCCGACACCTCTCCGGGAAGGTCTATCCCAGACTTTTCACCATAGCCGAACAGCTTTGCATATTTGTAAATATTTTCGCGTCCGAGTTTCAGACCTATCATGATCGAACCGACATTTGAGGATTTCTGTATCACTTCCCTGAAGTTGAGCAGTCCGTGCCTGTGGGCGTCATGAATAACCTTGCCCCCTATCTCGATGCTGCCCCTGCCGCAGTCAAAGGTGGAACCGGGATTTACAACATTCTCTTCGAGCCCTCCGGCGCCGACTACTATCTTGAAGGTCGAGCCCGGCTCATATATATCGGTTATGGCCCTGTTTCTTACGTGTCCCCTGTTTGCCCTGCCCAGTTCATTGAGGTCAAAGGCCGGCCTGTTCGCCATTGCCAGGATCTCGCCTGTAAAGGGGTCCATCATAACGGCTGCAGCCGCGACCGATTTCCACTTTGCCATGGCCGTGTCGATTTCTTTTTCGACTATATATTGCAGGCCTTCGTCTATGGTGAGAAGGATGTCGTTGCCCTTGGCCTCCATATTTACGCCTGAGGAGAGCTTATTCCCGCCGGCGTCCCTGGAGAAATACACCTTGCCGCCCGAGGTCTTGAGATATTTGTCGTATTGCAGTTCGACTCCCTCAAGCGGCTGGTTGTCAAGGCCCACCGCGCCGATGATATGAGAAGCGAGGATCCCCTTGGGGTAAAACCTCTTCGCCTCAGGCACAAAACCGAACCCTTTGACCTCAGGGTCCTTCACCTTTGTGTCGCTCCCAAGGACGGCCCTCACCTTTGTGATGGTCTCAGGGGCAAGCTTTCTGTTTATCCAGGTAAAGCGTTTGTCGGGCTGTATCTTTTCCCTGAACGCCTTTTGAGGCATGCCCAGGGCGCAGGAAAGCTTTTGAATCTTATCGTCGCTTATTACCACGTCCCTGGAATCGCAATACAAAGATTCCAGTTCAGTATTGACCGCGAGTTCCCTGCCTTTGCGGTCGTATATGCCGCCGCGCCTCACCTGTATCTCCTCGGCCTTTACCTGCTGTGACTTGGCCTTGTCCGACAGCAGCTTATGCTCCACTACCATAAGCAGCGACAGCCGCACAAAAATAGCGCAGAACCCGAAGATTATGGCGGTGTAGAGAATAACGGACCTTTTTTTGTATACAGCGTCTTTCATTTATAGTTTATCGGCATTTATAGTTTATCGATTCTTTTGTCTGTTCTTTTTCTGTTTTTGGCGCTACCGTTTCTTGGCCCCGGTATCAAGTGATGCCTTGTAAGGCTCGGAGGCCTTGTTCTTTGTTACGTGTATTACCCGCGTCCTGTCCGGGAACACATATCCGGCAGCCGCGACCTTCCCTTCGGACTGATTGTCGTCCGCAGGATGCGCGCCCACTTTGCCTATGGCCATCATCTTTGCGCGCTCCGCAAGCAGCATCTTCCTCTCCTTGAGGGAGTCCATCTTCTTTTCCTCAAGGCTTCTGACATAATAGGTGGTCTGCACAATGCCGGACCTCAGCCATACGAGACTGAACAGGCCGAACAAAAGAAGTCCGCTGAAAAACGGCAGATAAAAAAACGAAAGCAGGCTGCTCGATTTTGTGCGCATCATAATTTTTCAACTCCTCTCAGTTTCGCGCTCCTCGAAGAAGGGTTGCCCCTTAATTCGGCAATGGACGGACTTAAAGGTTTTTTTGTAAGCGGCCTCAGCAGACCTGCCTTTGCGTTGTCCCTCACGAAATGCTTTACTATCCTGTCTTCCAGGGAATGATATGAGATGACCGCCAGCCTTCCGCCTTTTTTCAGGATCCCGAGAGAAGCCTGAAGGGCCTGCGCCAGTTCAGCGAGCTCCCTGTTCACCTCTATCCTCACGGCCTGAAAGGTCTTTGTCGCAGGATGCATCCTGCCGTGTCTGCCGACGGCGCGGAAGACTATTTCTTCCAGCTCCTTGCAGGTGTCGATGCTTTTCTTCGACCTGTTGCCGACTATGGCCCTGCTGATCCTTGCCGCCCTGTATTCCTCGCCGTATTCCTTCAGTATCCTCGTCAACTCTCTTTCGGAATAGCCGTTTACAACGTCCCATGCCGAAAAATCCTGGGATTGGTCCATCCTCATATCGAGCCTCTCATCCGAAACAAAACTGAACCCCCTGTTCATGTCTTTAAGCTGCATCATTGATACGCCCAGGTCCAAAAGAATGCCGTCAACCTCTTCAATATGTTCAGAATGAAGCAGCGCGGCCATATCGGAAAAACCGCCCTTCTTCAGTATCAGCCTTTTGTCGTCCAGCCTGGCGGCCGTCCTTCTCAGAGCCTCGTCGTCTCTGTCAATGCCAACAATTCTTCCATCCTGACCGATCAGCTTAATCATCTCTTCAGAATGTCCCCCAAGACCAACTGTTGCGTCTACGTAAATGCCTCCCTCATGGAGGGAGAGCATTTCAACCACCTCCCTGATAAGGACCGGGAGATGCACTGCAGTCATCTAGAAACCGAGCTCGGAGAGTTTTGCTATGTGGGCTGCCTTGTCGATCTTCGCCGGGTCATTCACGGTATCCCATTCCTTCCTGTCCCACAGCTCGATCTTCTCCAGCTGCCCCACAATAACTATATCCGAACTTATCCCGGCATCCTGTCTGTGCGCGGCAGGTATCAGGACCCTGCCCTGCTTGTCTATCTCAACCTCAAAGGCAGAGGCGATGACCCTTCTTTTGAAATATTTCACAGCCTCCAGCATCTGAGGAAGCTTGCGGACTTTTTCCTGGAGCCTGGCCCATTCTTCCTGCGGATAGATGAGGAGACAGTTATCTACAGCGTCGTTAGTAACAAAGAGCTTCGTGCTATAATTCGTGGAAATGATCTCGCGGAAAGGAGACGGAATAATGACGCGCCCCTTGGGGTCTACCGTGTAATAATATTTTCCAGAAAAATCCGGCACGTTGCCTCCCACAATCTACCACTATTTACCACTAAATATTATAGAAAGAGGGGATTCGTGTCAAGAGGAAAATCATTTTCTCTGAATATTATCAATATATTGTGCTGAGCTGTAAGAATACCACCAGATATGGGATGGGATTTTGTGGGTCAATTAAGTGATATCAAATTGCGAAACTCAGGTGATACGCTATATTCAGCGCATATCCCGTTCAGGATGCAGTCTTCAATCCAACAGACCCGGCGTCGAACTAAATAACGCGGTTCTGATAAAATATCGCGTGAAAAGACAGCGGCAATTTCCGGAAAAAGCATTTACAGGCGCAAACTGCCTGCGGAGATAATCTGCGGGCTGAACAGCACTCATGAAAACCGGCAAAACAGCGTTCGGATCCAATTTTCAAACCATCCCCCTCGTATTATCTTCATTAATAATGCTGATCGTCCTTGCGACTTATGCTGGCGTACTGACAGCCGACTTTGTGATGTGGGACGACGATATCAGCATATATAAAAACCCGGGGCTTGGAGGGCTAAGTCCCGAAAGAATTTATTGGGCCTTTACTGATGTTGCTTCGACCATGAAATACATACCACTGACCCTGGTTGCGTGGAGCGCTGTTTACAGTTTATTCGGCCTGGCGCCGGTTGGGTATCATCTGGCAGGCTGGATAATTCACGGACTGAATGCAGCAGTTCTTTTTTTTGTTGTCCGGAAAATTCTTCAGTTGTACGACCGGGATAAAGCGTCGGACACGACCATTGCCGGACGACAAATCAGACTGAATGTATCGGCAGCCGCGGCAGCGCTTGTGTGGGCGCTTCACCCATTGAGAGGAGATGTCGTGGCCCAGGCCACGAATCTGGGATACTGTCTGTCGATGTTTTTCATTCTGCTCTCAACGTTGTTTTACCTGAAGGCCTTTGCGGCAGGCAATCAGGGAAATAACAGAACCATGCTCTTTGTCTCCGTATTGTTTTACGTTTTTTCCCTGCTGTCCTATCCACTGGGCATTGCCTGTTTCCTTATTTACTTTATCCTTGATTTCTATCTGCTAAAAAGGACCGGGGATGAAGCCGGCTGGTGGAGGACCCGCGCGGCCCGGGGTGTCCTTCTGGAAAAGCTCTATTTTGCGGTCCCCTCTTTTTTGATCGCCGCGCTCACCACCGCGGTTCGCATAAAGTCCGCAGGCGTATGGCAGCCGCCGGTTCCCCTGTCCCAATTCGGCCTTATTGACCGGTTCATGCAGGCTATGTATATCCTTTCATACTATGTGTGGCGTCCGTTTTACCCGGCCGGCCTGTCGCCTATCTATACAACGCTGGTGTCGTTTCAGCCCTTTTCAGAGCCGTTTGTATTCTCGGCATTATTCTTTGTCGCAGCGGCCGCGGCTGTTGTTTATGCGGGGAGAAGGGCCCCGTTGGCGTCCGCGGTTTTTTTCTCGTACATTGCAATGGTGTTCCCCTTTCTGGGCCTGTTCGAACATCCGCATTATCCGGCGGACCGATACTCTTTGCTGCCGTCAGTCTGTTTGTCGGTTTTAATCTCTTTCCTTATATTTCTGCCGCGCGGAAAAGCTTTTTACAAGCTTGCCCTGTCCGCGTCGGTTGCGGTTATTGTCTTATTGGCAGGCCTCACAGTCAACCATATAAAAAACTGGCGCAACAGCGAAACCTTTTTTTCACATATAATCAAAACCCTGGGGAATGATCCGTACAGGCAGGACATCTACTGGAGGCTGGGCAAATATCTTTACGAGAAGAACCGCAAAAACGAAGCGGCTGCGGCTTTTGAAAAGACCCTGGCTATAAACCCGTATCATGCTACAGCGCATACATATCTGGCGCAGATAGCCTTTGAAAATAACGATACGGCAAAAGAGGCATTTCATCTTCGGCAGCTACTTATTGCCGATCCGGGCGATCAGGCCGTCAGGGCCATGCTTTCACGGCTGGAAGAAAAAGCAGCCAAAGGACCTGCCGGAAAATAAACCGGAACTCTTGTCCCTTCTGCCCAAAATCCTATCTCCGGGTGGCGGACAATTCCGGGAATTTTTTTCTGATCGAGGCGGTTACTTCCTCATAACCCGGACCGCTCAGTTCGATAAAACGGCGGTAGTGCAGCAGGGCCTGCGGCCGGTTGTTCCTGATTTCATATACGCGGGCGATGTTGTAGTGTGTCTCAGCGTTATCAGGGTCAGACCTGAGTCCCTGTTCGTACATACCGGCCGCCTTTTCGTAATCTCCGGTCACAAAAAAATAATTCCCGAGGTTGTTCCATGCGGCTGAAAATAACGGGTCCAGTTCAACCGCCTTTTCCCACTGGGTGCGGGCATTGATAAGATCGCCGGCCTCCCTGTATATGTTCCCCATGCTGTATCTGATGGATGCGCTGCCCGGGCTCAGGGAGACGGCCTTTTCCCCGCTGCTTACGGCTGCCGGGAAATTTTTCATCTCAGCGTATACCGACGCCCTTAAAATATAGGCCTCGGCATAACGGGGATCGAGCGATATCGCCTTATCAAAGTTTTCTATTGCAGGCGAATACTCTTTTCGCGCAGCGTATTGGGAGGCAAGACCGTTATGGCTCGGCGCAGACCCTGGACTCTCTTTGACCGCGGCGCTGTAAAACGTAAACTCATCCCTGTATACCCTGTTCCGCGCGATCACCTGTAAACTAAAGGCAACCGTCAGTATGCCGACAATCGCCAAAGCAATACGGCCTCCGCCCCTGCCGGTCTGTCTCTTAATCCCTGCAACGCCGAGGGCCATGGCAGCTATAGGCCCTGCCGACGGCATGTATATATATCTCTCCGCCATCATCGCAAAAGAGATCGGGACTATATTCGCAATCGGCACAAGGGCCAGAAAAAACCAGGCAAAGAAAAAAAAGAGCATGTCGTTTTTCCGATAGAAATATACGGTTGCAGCAAGTGTCCCGGCAATCAGAAGCAGAGACAGCGCCACAGCCGGGTCAAGCGCGGAATTAACAGGTTCAATCAGATAGTGCAGGTTTAGTTTGAACGGAAAGACCAGAAGCCTCATATATACTGCCGTGGCCTTGGTCATCATCAGGAAGTTCGAATACACAGAGCCTCCCCACCAAGATTGGTCCTGGCTCATCCTTCCGGTAACCGAGAACCTCAGCGCAAGGTACGCGGCGCATACAATCAGGAAAAGCGTCCAGGCAGGGAAGCGAGCCGGCACGGTCTTTCGCAGCGGAGCCTTTCTGCAAACCGCGAGATCATACGCCAGGATTATGCCGGGAAGGCAGACCATGGTCTCCTTCCCCAGATACGCGGCAAATGAAAGAAAGAGGGAAAGCAAAAGGAGCGGGAGGCGTCCGCCCTGGCGGTAGCGGATATAGCTCCACAGGGAAAGGTTAAAAAAAAGCATGCCGATGAGGTCCGCCCTGCCCGCGACCCAGGCAACAGCCTCCTGATGCACAGGATGGACCGCAAATAACAGGGCGCCCGCAAAGGCGGCCGCGGCAACGACAAACAGTTCGCGCAATATGAAATAAAAAGAAATGCAGACAAGGATATGCAGCAGGACATTTGTGGCGTGAAAACCTCTGTTGTCAAGACCGAACAGACGATAATCGACGGCATAGGACAAAGTGCGCAGAGGCCGGTAAATAACAGCGCCCCAGTCGGTGCTGCCCGAGGCCGTAGCCCTGGTCGAAAAAAAGAAGGACGGAAGGTTTCCCAAATCCCTGATCCACCGGTTTTCTACAACAAACTGGCGGTCGTCGCCCACAAACCCGTTCCCCAGGCAGTTGCCGTATATCACCACGGAAAGCAGCACGATCAGCAGCGCGTGTACTGTCTTGTCCGAGGACAGTCCCTGCCTGATTGAGTCCATCATATGGATTCGCTCATAATTTCAGCCTCAGGATTTTCCGGATGCGGACGAACGACGTATGTTGTGTATATTGTGCCGCCGCTGCAGGCCTTCATCTTTCAGAATCTGAACTTCCTGAAGGCCGCCATGCACATGCGCAGCATTATCAGCCCGTTCAGCAGCCGCTTTTTCATCTTTGTTTCGCCGTAGACCCTCTCCATGTAATGCACCGGCACTTCAACTATCTTCAGATGCAGTTTTGCAGCTCCGAAGAGAAGTTCATAGTCTCCCCATCTGTCCGAGATCCCCCATGAACCCAGGAGGGTCCTGATCCGGGGCCAGTCTTTTCTCCATATCACCTTTGTGCCGCAGAGTGTGTCGGTTATCCTCTGGCCAAGTATGTATGTAAAAAGGATGCTGAAGAATTTGTTCCCGATTATATTCAGGGTGCGCATCGCTTCCTGCTCCATGGAATAGATCATGCGCGTGCCGTTGATGAATTCGCCGCGTCCGCCGGCAATCGCATCATAAAAATAGGGGAGCTCTTCCGGTATGACGGTCAGGTCCGCGTCGAGGATCATCAGTATATCGCCTTTGGCCGCATCAAACCCGGTCCAGACATTCATGGCCTTGCAGATGCCCGGCCCATGAACAAGTCTTATATTCCTTTCCGGGTAGGCGTTGATGACCCTCTCTATCTCTTCGGGCGTGCCGTCGGTCGACTTGTCGTCGCAGAATATTATCTCTGTCCCGCTGCCCATCTCAGGAATGCGCCTGACCGCAGGCTCGATATTCTCCAGCTCATTTTTGCACGGCACTATCACTGAGACAGACCGGTCGTTTAAGACAGGAGCGCACTGAAGTTTTTTCGCGACAATGACCTGGATGAAGTTGAGATGCCTGATGAGCGGCATTCTAGCGAAGACCCTGTTGAACAGCCTGGAGACAAGAGGGATATTCACCGGCAGCAGCACATGCTCGTATTTCTTGATCACCTCGAAACCGGACAGGTGCAGAAGGTTTGCGACAGAAGGCACGTTAAGCCAGTGCTGGACAGGCTGCGGGATCTTGAGCTTCAGCCTTTCCGCAAGGACCATGAGCGGACGCCAGAGATAATTGTAGTTGATCACGATCATGCGTCCGTCGTCCGTCAAGAAACGGCCTGCATTGCGAAACGCCTTCTCTATATCGATGATGTCGCCAACCGTGTAAAAAAGCACGTAATCGAAGGTTTCATTCAACTCTATTGTTTCAGGCTCTGCGCAGATAAAAGTATATTGCGGGTTTTTAGTCGCAGCCAAGGCGACCAGCTCAGGAGACACATCCGCTCCGGTCGCGCGCGACGGTCTGAGTATTTCAAGGAACTGGCCGAGTTCGGACCGAAGCAGGAGGACAGACCTGCCGGGCTCGACAATGAACGACAGGAATGAGCCGACCGTACGGTAAAAATAGGAGTGTTTTTTGATCCAGTTTTCTCTGATGCCGGCAATGCTGCCGTATACTTCCCGTATATGCCGCCTGCGTTCGTCGAACAGGTCGGTCCGGCCGCCGGACGAAGATTCATCCCGGCCGGTTTTCATGCCTGAGAACGCCTCAACACTGAAAAAAAACAGGGATTGACATGCTCAAAAAAATCCGCAAATATCATGCAGACCTGGAGCATTACGACCACTTAAACAGGCGGATTATCGCAATCCCCCGACTCAGGGAATCGGTATGGCCGTAGGCGTAGACTTGTCGACTATAGTCCCGTCCCCAAGCCTGCCGTTGCTGTTGCTTCCCCAGGCCCAAAGCTTCAGGTCCTTATCCAGGGCCAGGGTATAGTCATCGCCTGCCTCTACGCTTATAATGCCGGTCAAACCTGCTGTAATGCCGGTCAAACCTGCGCTCTTAGGTACCGCACTGGAGGTGACTGTTAAGTCTCCGATTCCAAGCTGGCCGTTGCTGTTGCTTCCCCAGGTCCATACAGTTCCGTCGCTCTTCATTGCAACGACATGCTGATTGCCCGCTGATATCAAAGTTACCCCGGTAAGATCGCGGACCTGAACCGGCGTCAGGCTGTTGTCGGATACAACGCCGATACCCAACTGGCCTTTGTTGTTAACACCGCAAACCCATACTGTGCCGTCAATCTTCAGAACAGCTGTGTACATATCGCCCGCGGAGATTCCTATGGCTGTAGCGATCCCGCTTACGGCTACGGGGGTAAGGCTGTTGATCCCGGTCCCGTTGCCCAGCTGACCGCTAACATTGGCTCCTACAGCCAAAACCGTTTTGTCGGACTTTAAAAAAACGGTATGAGAGTCGCCTGCGGCAATCGCCGTCACGTTTATGTTGGAAAAAGCGGGAATGCGTTTCGGAGCGTGTTGTTCTATTATAGTCCCGTCGCCAAGCTGACCCAGATCGTTTTTACCCCAGGCCCATACAGTCCCGTCCTCGTCCAGCACAACCGTGTGGTCTCTGCCGGCCGCGATTGCCTTCACTGTCGGGAGACCGGTCACCTGCGCCGGGGTTGCTTTGTTGTTTGTAGAATTGTCGCCGAGTTGGCCGTTGCTGTTGCTCCCCCAGGTCCAGACCTTCCCGTCAGTGTCAAGGGCAACCGTATGGGAACCGCCTGCAGCGACCGCCTTCAGGTTCGGCAGACCTGCAATAGTAACAGGCGCAGTCCGGTCGGTAGTAGTCCCGTCGCCGAGCTGACCTTTATCGTTTTTCCCCCAGGCCTTAACAGTGCCTGCCGACTGCACATATACCGAATGATCTGAAGCAGCCAGCGCGCCTTCTATCTTCCCGCTGAAATTAAAATCCAGGGCGTCGAAACCAAACAGAAACACGTCCCTGAAGGCAGGAGTGAAAGTAAGCAACGGATCGGTAGTAGTAGGCTTTAGTGTATAGTGCCCCTCGGACAGGCCTTCGAAACTGAAGTTGCCGTGGATGTCCGTAGTCGCAGGCTTCGGACTACCCGGCCCCTCGAGAGTTACGGTTTGTCCTTCTACCCCCACTCCTCCCTTGGTCACCTGGCCGGAAACCTTATATTTGCTGCTGCCGCCGCAGCCTGTAAACATTAGTACTACGATAATGAGAGAGAGTAAGGCCGTAATCCCTGAAAAATTTCCGATGCGGGCCGTTTTGATGTAATTAGTCATTAGCTTGCTCCCTAAAGTTATTCTGTTAAATATCAGCGGCAATTCCAGAAACAGGGCCGTCCTTATTTTTCAGATGCCGTCTGCCTCCGCGCTCCCTGTCACAACGCATCAGACATTATACATTATCAGCCATGCCTTTATTCAATAAGGGAGGTCCGTAAAAATTCGGGCTATTTACTTCAAAAAACTTTTTGTGCTATAGATTGAATAGAACTGAATATAATCGATTACAATTGAATACATCTGTATGAACCAAAAACCGCGGGAGGCATACTAATGTTAAAGATAGAATTCGACGACCTCGGGCCTGAAAAGGTCCTGCATGTTTATTCACAGAGGACCGGGCTTAAAGCGATCATAGTCGTGGACAACACAGCCCTTGGGCCTTCCATCGGAGGCGTAAGGGTTTCGCCCTCGGTCACACTTGAAGAGGTTATGAGGCTCGCCCGGACAATGACTCTGAAAAATTCGATTGCAGGACTCCCCCACGGCGGCGGCAAGGCGGGCATCATAACCGATCCTAAGTCCGCGGACAGGGAGCATCTCTTCAGGACCTTCGCAAGAGAGATAAAGCACCTGTATGAATATATACCAGGGCCTGACATGGGCAGCAACGAGGACTGTATGGCATGGGTGCATGATGAGACAGGCAGGGCCGTCGGACTGCCGGAGGAAATCGGGGGCCTGCCGCTGGACAAGGTCGGGGCCACGGGATATGGGCTGGCTGAATGCGCAGAGGTCGCATGCGAAAAGACAGGGCTGGAGCTGAAGAATGCGAAGATAGCAATACAGGGTTTCGGCAGCGTTGGAAAAGCGGCTGCGCGCTATCTCTCGGACAAAGGGGCAATCCTTGTCGCTGCCGGCGACACCGGCGGCACTATCTGGAACCCCGACGGCATCGACGTAAGGGAACTTATCGCGGTCAAGGAGTCGGATGGAAGCGTTGTCAATTATAAAAAGGGCATCAGGCACAAAAGCGAAGACATATTCGGTCTGGCCTGCGACATCCTCATACCCGCCGCCACTCCGGACGTAATCAACAAAAACAATGCGAATAACATAAAAGCGAGGCTTGTTCTGCAGGGCGCCAACATACCCGCGACAGCAGAGGCTGAAGAAATACTGCACAACAAAGGGGTGCTTTCAGTGCCTGACTTTATCGCAAACGCCGGCGGGGTCATTATGGCGGCGATGGAATACGCGAAGAAGCTGGAAAGGGAGGCCTTTGAGGCGATCTCCTCACGGATAAGGAGCAACACGCGGTTGATCCTCGAAAAGGCGGAGCGAGAAAAGAAACTCCCCAGACAGGCGGCTGTCGAAATAGCCAAAGAGCGCGTTATCAAGGCGATGAAATACAAGGAATACTGAGCCGGTTCAATTCATTTTTTTTAAGACAGCGTCCGTGAAATAATTATTATCCGCTGCGCTTCAGCGACATCTTTGCATCCAGTATCATCGCCCCATCCGGATACAGCGCCACGGGATTGAGGTCTATCTCTTCCGCAAGCCCTGTTGAGATGATATCTGAGACCGTGACCACCATATCCAGAAGCGCTTCCTTATCGACCGGAGCGCTCCCGCGATAGCCTTCGAGCAGCTTAAACCCTTTTACCTGCCTGACAAGAGCCAAAGCCCCGTCCTTATCCAGCGGAGCAAGCGCAAAGGCAACATCCCTGAACAGCTCCACAAAAACGCCGCCGAGACCGAACATCACAACCGGTCCGAACTGCTTATCGATTATGCCGCCTATGATGACCTCAACCCCTCGGGGCGACATCTCCTCAACCAGCACACCTTCGGCCCCTGGGATCAGGCGGAGTCTGTTGACCTCCCGCCTTAGTTCATCTATGTTGTTAATTCCAAGGCTCACGCCCTTCAGCTCGCTCTTTGACGCGGTCTTCGAGGATGAGAGCTTAGCAACCAGCGGATAGGAAAGAGCGCGTTCTGAAATATCCTCATCAGGAGCTGTGATCAGAAAGCCCGCAGGCGCCGGAAGCCCTATCCTGCTGAGTATGGTTTTCACCTGGTGTTCGGTCAGACCGTGTAGTCCCGCATATTCCTGAAGAACCGCCCTCAGTTCAGCAGCTGTCATCCGTTTTTTCTCCAGCCCGGCCTGTTCCATAATTTTCTACATAGTATCACGGTTTTCAGGATTTTACAGCGCCCTGCCGCAACCCCGTTTCGCGAAAATGATGATCAGCATCATACTTTTTTCCATGGGTTTAATTAAAATATAACTCTATGTTTGATATAGAAGAAACCTCCCTGAAACCGGCTCTCAAAACAGCATGCCATGCAGGCAAAGCGGCAAAAGCGCGCTGCATAATATTTGTCGTCATTCTTTCTTTTTGCGTTTTCCCCGCAGGACATGCGCAGGCGGATGCCGGGCATTTCGGAATGTATGCGCCATTGAAAATAGCCGACGCCGTGCCGGCAAGGCCGGGAGCCTTTGCATGGTCTCCGGACGGCCGCAGGCTAGCCTTTATAACGGATAGCATAAACATCTACGACACGGCGGGCGGAATATCGCGTATACCCGGGATCAAGGCCCCTGTTTTTCTGAGCTGGGCCGAAGACAACAGGCTCCTGATAATTTACCGCGAAGCAGGGGAAAATTATTTATGCTCACTGGACCTCACAAACAACGCGATAAAAAAAATTGACCTGAAACAGGAAGCGGATGCGGTATATCAGTCTGCCGACAAATCGAAATTATTTCTGCTGTCGTATAAGACAAGGGAGTTGAAGATAGGGCTTGAGCTGGATTCGGCGCTGTTTATATTCGACCTTGCAAAAGGCTCCCAAAAACAGATCTATTCGTTCGGAAAGATATACCCTCGCAAGAGTTTCGACAAGGGGACCCTCGGCTCATGGACCCATGGGGGCCTGAACCCGCTTGACGGTTCTCTGCTGATGATGGAGCATATCAAACCCCCTGTGGTGGCCCCGTACTCAAAGGTTGCGGCGCTTGATCCCGCGACAGGCAAAATGCGTTATATATCCGACGACATAATAAGAACAAAGTACATTTCCGGAAGCTGGTCGCCGGAAGGCAGGAGGGTCGCGCTTTCGACAGGGGACAGACAGCTGGAGATACGGGATCCGGGCATGAAATATACGGAGGGAGACCGCTCTGTCAGAGGACTGTATCCGTCGTGGAACCCCCAGGGCAGCGAGATATACTTCGGCGGCTATATCATGGGCCCGGACGGGAATATAAGAGGAGAATTGATATCTGACGGCGCTGACAGCCTTGCCGTCTGGTCGCCGGACGGGACCGCGTTGGCTGTTGTTGTCAGGGACGAGCTTCGGCTTTTTAAAGGCTTCAAACCGGTTTTTACAGCGCCGGACAAACCACTTGATAAAACTCTCCCTGAAAAAATCAGCTTACTTAGGGAACTGGAGAGAGAGCATCTCATAACAACTGAAGAATATGAGGAAAGAGTCCTGAAACTGGTCGAAGGCAGGGGAGGCAAGCCATGATGCAGACATTTATATCCGTCCTGGTTCTTTTTTTCGCGTGCATATGCGCCGGTCCCGCAGCTGCCTCTGACCCCTGCATCGACTGCCATGAAAAAAAGACCCCTGGGATAGTCAATTACTGGAAAAAAAGCAGGCATTTCGAAAAAGAAGTTACCTGTACCGGATGCCACGGCGCGGATGTTGAGGCCAACCATAACCGCCGGACAACAGTAGACGCCGGCAAATGCGGGGAGTGTCATCAGTCCGCGTTAAGCGGGCATAGCCTCAGCAGGCACAGCATCGGACTGAGGTCGGGCAGGGGCTGCACAAGAAATATTGAAACAGCTGCAGGCGCTGATAAAAGTTGCCTCTTCTGCCACAAGCCCGGTTCTGATGAAACAATCGTTAAAACAGAGTGCGCCATGTTCCTGGCCCAAAGTCCTGAGATGCAGAGACAGGGCTGCAACGCCTGTCATATGGTCGAGGTCAGGTGCGATACCTGCCACACAAAACACGGGACCGATCTGGCCCTGGCCCGTGAACCCGACACCTGCGGAGTCTGTCATATGGGCCCCGACCATCCACAGGTGGAGATGTGGGAAAAATCGGTCCACGGGGTGATCTTCAGAAACGGGGGCAAAGATATTGCGCCGTCCTGCGTGACATGTCATATGCGGGGAGGTTCGCACAACGTAAGCAGGGGCATCGCCTCAGGCCTGCCCGAGGCCGGCGATTCGATTAAAAAACGCGAGCGGGAGGAGATGATCTCGATCTGTTCTGCCTGCCACACATCCAACCTTGCCCGCCGCAACCTGGAAGATGCGGACGCGATTGAGAGACAGTCCGGGGCGCTGGTCGAAGAAGCAAAGGGAATCGTTGAAGGTCTGCAAAAAGACGGGCTGCTTTTCCCGGCGCCCGGCAAGAGGCCGCTTCACCCGCTCTTCGGTGAAAAATTCGTGATAGGGCCGCATATGCTGTATGAAAACCTTTCCGGAGTCGAAAGCCTTTTTTTCAGGATGAAACAGTTTTATGCGCCGATCTCATTTAAGGGCGTATTTCATCAGAACCCTGATTTTGCTCACTGGTACGGCAATGCGCCTTTGAAGCTTACTCTGTCCGAAATAAAGAGCGAAGCAGAGCTTCTCAGGCAGGTCGCCAATACAAAGAAAAGGCTGGACAATATCTCTTCAGCTCCGCCTAACGATGACGGCCACGGCGATAAAACAAAAAAGGCCTTAAGGGAGCTGAAAGAAAAAAGACTATCCGGCGAGATTTCAGAGCAGGAATATGAAAAAGAAAAAAACCGGGTTATGGAAGAGAGGGGGCTTTAAAACAGCCTGCTTTTTTGTGATGAATAAGTCAATTTTTTGCGTTATATGTTATATTTTTATTGAGTGAGCCGTGAAGCCAAAAGACAGCTAAACGAAAGAAAATTCCCTAACTGGAAAGTATTTCCGGATAACGGCAGAAAATATTGGATTGATATAGCCTGCAGACATGGATGGCTCGCTCGTTATATAAAAGAAGTCGATAAAATGGAAGAAACAATCAGGTTTTATCAGGAAATTTACGATGACAAGGGCAACTCAATAGAAATTCATGAAAAGTTTCCGATAGACAAAGGACACATAAAGGTAAAGGAGAAATAACATGGTCTTAACAAAAAAAGAACTTGCTGATATGCTTTTGCGTTATGTTAATCGTGAAATTTCTCTACCTTCACTGGTCCACTGGGCGGAAGATATGATGAGAGAAGCTGATTTCGAAAGCAGCGGTTTTGAAGTGATAAGGGATATTCTTGCAAGGATTGGCCTGGGAGATGTGCAGGAATTCGGCCTCGCGTGGGATGATTGCTATGATTATCTGCACAAATTAGGATACAACATAAAAATTGAATTAGTTGAAGCGTAAGCGTATCTACAAAAAGCCGAATAACCTGAACAGATGGGCTTACCATTTTTCAATTGTGAGGTTATCAATGACCTCAAAATGAGCATCGTTTGTGGCGAGTATTAAAGAATATTGTTGAGCAATCGCAGCAATCCCAATATCATTTTCCGGTATTGGTTGACCCTTGGCTTTCAAGTCGTTTTTAATAATACCGTAGCGTTTTGCTATGTCTGAATTACAGGACAAGATACTATTGTTAAGTACGAAGTCATCTATGCGGGCGATATTTTTCTGAACCTTGGCAGATTTGCAGGCTCCAAGATAAAGTTCACCGATTGCGATGCGAGAAAAAGCTACACGCATTTGAAGTGGGATCGGTATTCTAATATGACTAAGTTGGCCAAGGATCAAACAATTGATAAGGTAGCCGTCGCAAAGAACGTCTGCTCTAACACAATGGATTTTACGCTGCTCGATTTAGATAAGCGACTAAGAGAGCTACACGAAAGAATAGAAAGAGCAAATAATTAAGTTCTGCCCACAGGAGTAGGAAGCCTTGGCCCGCCTGATATTAGAGAACGGTGACTTATATTAACCAATTATACGACCCGCCACGCGGGTCAGTTCTGAGTTCTTTCACTCAAGAGGAGATATGAATGCACAACGGTTATATACATGGGTATGATCACAGAGAAAACATCCGCCTCCAGGACCAGGCCTCAACTCTTGTTGAACTCTTGCACTCCGATACATTTTTCCCGGAGGGAAGTATCGTCCTCGAAGCAGGCTGCGGGGTTGGCGCGCAGACTGTTACGCTGGCTCGAAACAGCCGCGATGCGAAAATTACTGCCGTTGATATATCTGAAGCATCGGTTTCCGAAGCTCGCAAAAAGGTCGAAGAAGCCGGCTTAACAAATGTAACGTTTCAGCAAGGCGACATTTTCCATTTGCCGTTTCAGGTGGAAAAGTTTGATCATATTTTTATTTGTTTTGTCCTGGAGCACCTTGCCCACCCCGTCGACGCCTTAATCAGCCTGAAAAAGTATCTCAAGCCCGGCGGCACTGTCACTGTCATCGAAGGAGACCACGGTTCTGCATATTTTTACCCGGACAGCGACGCTGCTCAAAAAGCAATCCAATGCCAAGTCGAGTTACAAAGGCGAGCCGGAGGGAATGCTTTGATCGGCCGGGAACTTTTCCCCCTGTTGCGCAACGCAGGGTTTGAATCTATTCGCGTTTCGCCCCGCATGGTTTATGTTGATTCCAGTCGGCCCGAGCTTGTTGATGGATTTACAAAGAAAACATTTACCGCAATGATTGAAGGTGTCCGCGAAGCGGCTCTCGATGCCGGCTTAATTGACAAAACATACTTTGAACAAGGCATTAAAGACCTTTATCGGACAACCGGCCCCGACGGGGTATTTTGTTACACTTTTTTCAAAGCGGTTGCAGTGAAAAGATAGCATTGACGAGTACGCCGGCGCAGCCAATCTCATTATGGTGGAGAAAGAGGGAAAAGGGGACGGTGATGAATTCAAAACAAGTCAGTTGCTGAGCTATAAGCGCAAAAAAACTGACAATTACAGATGGAAAAGGATTTTTTTATCGGGATAGTGGCTGCGGTTGTTTGTCGCGATCTTGTGGCCCCTTATTAAGGCAGTCGCATTTACAAGGCAGTCAATTGGAGTCAAAGTGACTCCCTCTTTTCTGTAACGCCTGTAGATATCACCCGCAGTTTTGGCTATCTCGATGGTGACCGGCTCCGTGATACAGGCGGCGATGAAATTTTCTGTGTGCTCCATCTCCTTCTCCTTCATGCCGGCGAACAGCTCGTAAACAGAGAGAATACTCAGGTAGGCCGAGTCTCTGTTCCACAACCCAACCATAAGCTCCATGGCATATTCCAGACCCCTCAGATAATCAATCGCAATGTCGGTATCAACGATGACGGTCTGCATTACGCCGCTTGTCCTTTTCCCTCATTTTATTGACTATATCGCCGCTGGTTTCTTCCCTTTTCTCCCACTTGCCGAAACTGGACAACGCTTTTTGTATCTTCTTCTTCCTCATATATTCCCTTAGCGCTTCGGTAACGAGAGAGCTGAAGTTGTCGGATAACTTTTTGGCGTCATTAAAGATATCATCCGGGATGTTAATGCAGGTTTTGACAGCCATATTTCCTCCGTCCTGTAATATAGGATAGTATTATCATACTGTAATATTATTGAGTATGCAAGGACAAGATTGCAGGCAGTGCATGGAAGGAAGGTCTCTTCTCTGTTGTGATGTCATTGACAGCGCCTCGCGCGGGTTGGTAGTATTTATTCATACCACAATAAAGGAGCGCAAAAATGGCGACAGCGGTTAAAAAAACCATATCACTCCCTCCGGACCTTGCAGGCGAGGCCGAGATGATTGCAAAGGAAGAGGGAAAAACACTCAGCGCGGTCATACAGGATGCCCTTAGAAGCGCAAGGCAAAAGAGGCTAAAGAAAGAGTTTCAGGAGATGCAGGGCTACTGGTCCGGGAAGGCCAAAGCCAAGGGCATTTTGACCGAGAAGGACCTCGAAAAATACCTCAGGAAATGAGAGTCGTCTTTGATACAAATATCTTCATCTCCGCACTGATATTCCCCGGCAGCAAGGCCGAGGATGCTGTGATGAGAATTATTGACGGCGAAGATGCGCTTGTAATTTCCCATGAGATTATAGATGAACTCCTCACCGTGCTGGCCCGGAAATTCGGCAAAGACGCAGAGGCCTTAAGCAGGGTAGCGGTCAATCTGGCCGGTCTTGGCGTTCTTGTCCGCCCTGTAGAAAGGCTTAAGGTCTTTGACGACGAACCGGACAACCGCATCCTCGAATGCGCTGTAGCAGGCGATGCAGCGACAATTGTCACAGGAGACAAGGCCATGCTTATGCTGAAGAAGTATAGGGATGTCCGGATTATAACCCTGGCCGAGTTTTTGAGAAAACAGTAACTATGCCGCCCAAAACACCAAACTACATTTTATGACACTCACGGCAAATTTGATCCGCCGGTTTTCTTAGCATGAATTTGGCTTTTGAATGCGGATTGTGGCAGGTGGCGCAGGTGATCTTCCCGTCGGATAGCGGCATCCCGTTGACAGGCATGGAGGGAACCATGCCGACCTTGTGCTCACCTTTTGCGGCTCTTTCCTGATGACAGTCCAGGCACAGTTCATTGATATCGCTTTTCAGAAGGCCTCCGGTCCCATTATGGCCGGCATGACAGAACTCACATTTCTTTTCGACCGCATGGGACGTTGCAGAGCATATGAACACAATTGCCAAAACAATGATCAACAGACCCGATTTCATCTTAGGACCTCCACGATAATATAAGTCGCCACGGCATATTTTTATGATATGCCTTAATTCCTGCATTTGTAAACCGGACAAGGGGAAGTGGCCGCGCAACAATGTATTGATAAATTCACTCAACAGAAATGAGAGGGAGATAAATACCTCCCCCTTGGGTTAAGGGGGATAGAGGGGGTTACTTTAAAATTTTCTTCATATTATTTCCGTAGTAACTCCCCCTCACCCCCTCTTAACCCAAGAGGGGGGACCCTGAAACCTACATACAATTGAGTTCTGCCGGCAGATTATTCATGCGGCCCAAAAAGTTTCAATTTACATGCAACTACTATAAAATAATTTTATTCATTGGCTGAAAAGGAGTCTTCTTGAAAATTGCATATTTTGATTGCTTCTCGGGAATAAGCGGAGACATGTGCCTCGGCGCGCTGGTCGACTCCGGCGTCCCCCTGAAAGATATAGCAAGAGAGCTGAAAAAACTGCAACTGAAGGGCTGGAAACTTTCTGAGACAAAGGTCCTCCGGTCAGGCATCTCGGCGACAAAGGTAGACGTGCTGCTTGATACCAAAAAAGGGAACGCAATCGAAGGCAGACGATGGAAAGATATCAAGGCCATTGTCACATCGTCTTCACTCCCGGACAGAATTAAGCGCAGGGGGCTGGATATTTTCAGGACATTGTTCGAGGCCGAGGCAAAGGTCCACGGCAGCACAATGCAACGCGTTCACCTGCATGAACTTGGGGCTGAGGACTGCCTGGTAGATATCTTCGGCACGCTTATAGGCCTTGATCTGCTTGGAATTGAAGCGGTCTTTTCCTCGGCGCTGAACATGGGCGGAGGCTTTGTCAAAGCCAACCACGGTGTTCTTCCCGTGCCCGCGCCGGCAACTGCGAGGCTCATCGAAGGCGTGCCTGTATATTCTTCCGATACCGCGTTTGAACTCACGACTCCAACAGGGGCTGCGGTTATCAGGACCATTGCAAAGGAGTTCGGCAAAATGCCCGGGTTCGTTCCCGCAATTGCAGGCTACGGCGCAGGGGGGAGGGAAATATTGGGCAGACCGAATGTCCTGAGAATCATGATCGGAGAGATGCATGACAGAAGTTTTTCCGAAAGCATACACGTAATAGAAACCAATATCGATGATATGAACCCGCAGGTCTACGGCTATTTGACTGAAAGACTGTTCGAAAAAGGGGCTCTCGACGTATTCCTGACTCATATCATCATGAAGAAAATGAGACCTGGTGTCATGCTCAGCGTGTTGTGCAAGAGGGACCGCGCTGACGAGTTGATTCGCCTGATCTTGAAAGAAACTTCGAGTATAGGTGTGCGTTGCCATGAAACCTCGCGCGTAACCATGGACAGGGAGATCAGGACAGTGAACACAAGATACGGCCGTGCCGGGGTAAAGGTTTCGTCATATGAGGGGCTGCCTGAAAAGTATATGCCGGAATATGACGACTGCGCTAAACTCGCGAGAGAAAAAGATCTGCCGCTGACGGATGTGATGGAAGAAGTGCGGCTGCAGGCAACTAAAAAAAAGCGCGGCGTCTGACCGCCGTCAGCTAAATGGGGGGAAAAATGGTGGACAGTAGGGGATTCGAACCCCCGACCCCCACGTTGCGAACGTGGTGCTCTCCCAGCTGAGCTAACCGCCCACTTATTAAAGGTGCCGATAGATAGTAAAACAAAAAAGCTGCACTCCAGTCAATCCATAAAAAAACCTTAAACAACCCAGGTATTTAGACTGTAGTCTATCAGTACTGAAAGCAGATATTATTATTCCAGGTTGCCGGGTTGATAATTCATGAATCCCACGTGTAATGGATAGCAATAAGGCTGGACATAGTATTCCGGCGGTTTGCTTTTGCCGATATGCATACAGTGCGATTCTATCTGATAATGAGGCGAAAGCCCTCGGAGTGCAGCGAGAATGAGCCGGGATGCTGTGGCCTGCCTTATTCTGCAATAGTTTATGAATAATGTGGGCTAAACGTCTACAGACTATCCGACTGACGAAATATAAATATTTCAACTTTACCCTTGTATATCATCCTTAAGCCTCTCAAGCCTCTTCCTCGCATCCTCATTGCCCGGCGACAGGATAAGCGCCTTTCTGTATTCTTCTGCAGCCCTATAGGAGATGCCCGCCTTTTCATACGTCCTGCCTGCCTCCATATGGACATCGGCATTAGCGGGCAGGGCCTCAAGCGCCCTGTTAATAACTCCGAGCGCTTCATCCGTTTTTCCCTTCCCCAGATAATAGCGGGATACATGATAAAAATATTCCGGGTTCAGCGGTTTTTCATTTACCGTAAGATCAAGCGCGTTCCGGAATTCAGCCTCTGCGAGGTCGTCCCTTCCGGTCTTCACGAGATAGTCCGCAAAGGCAAAATGAGGCTTCACGAGCTTTGGCAGGGCCTTTGAAATGCCTTCGTTATTCAAGCCGTAGAGCACCATGAGGGTTATGTAATCACGGGTCCTGTCAGGCTCCAGAGATATGGCCTGCCGTATATTGCTTATGCCTTCTTCCATCCGCCCCCGGGACATAAGCCAGGAACCGTATCTTGTGTACCTGACAGGGTTAAACCCGTCCATTTCGATCCCTGTGCGCAGAAGACTGTCGGCCTCCTGCGTCCTCTTTATATTGGACAGGGCAAGCCCTAACGCCTGGAGATATTCTCCGTTAGCCGGGTTCAGAGCGACCGCCTTCTTATAAAGCTCCAGGGCCTCCGCCTTATTATTGGAAAGCCATTCCGCATTCGCTGCCGCATATTTATATTCAGCCTCAAGAGGATCGGATGCAGCCGCACGCAGGCTGTATTTCTTTAGCGTCGCCAGATCTCCAGATGATGTCGTAACGTCGGCCTTGCTGTTTTTGATAAGGGCGAAATAGAACTTTCCTCCGAGGACGCCGGCATTTACAAGGAGGCCGCCGGCAAAAACGAGACAGATAATTACTGCGGCAGTTTTTATCGACACGCCCTCGATCCGCTTCAGATATGTGTCCTTAAGCCCTTCCCGCAACCTTGTATGCGACGCCGAAACCGCAAGCCCCAGAAGGAAGAAGAAATACAGGCCGTTTGCGCCGATCTGCATATTGAAATCGATCAGGCTGTGGACAAGGAGCGATGCTATGCCTGCGAGCGAGCCGATAAAGAGATAGGCTGAATAATTCTCCTGCCTCTTCCTGAATGTTGTAAAAGAGCTGTACAGGACCTCAAACATGAACCATCCGAACAGGATTAAAGCGATCAATCCGCCGTTCGTCAGAAGCTCGATATAATCGTTGTGAGCATGTTCGATAATCCCCGGAGCAGACCCCTGAGCAGACCCAAAAGAAGACATCGACCGGTATTTATTAAATATGTCCGCAAAACTCCCGAACCCGGCGCCGGTCAGCGGAAAATCCCTGACGATCTTTAGACTGTCTTTCCATATCACGGACCTGAGCCCGGATATTTCGCCGCCCGCGCCCCTGACACCGGCGAACCTTTCAAATATCCTTGACCAGCCGAACCAGCCGACCGAATACAGAATTACGATAATGGTGAGGACTACCGGCATATCCGGTTTCCTTTTCCTTTCCCTCAGCATGATCAGCAGTATTGCCAGTGTCGTTGAAAAGCAGATACTGATCATCCCGCCGCGCGAGAGGCTTACAAATACGGAGGTCGCAATGAGCACGGCAGAGAAACCGTACAGGAAGTACGTATTAATCATCCGGTGGCTGAAGACCTCCGACAGCTTCTCGCGGAAAGAACCGTAACTGCGGCCCGGCCTGTAATAGAAAAAGACCGCAAGCGCTATTGGGAAAAGCATGCCGGCCAGCCCGGCATAGTGGTTCCGGTTGACATAGGGGCCGAACATGATCCCGCCCCGGGTCAGTTCCCTGACCCAGAAAATTTTGTTATTGGAAAGCAGCTGCTGGATTATCGAAAAAAAGGCGAGCAGCGCGGAGAAGCTGATGACCGTCTGCACAGTCCTTTTCAGCAGCTGCCTCCCTGCAAGAAGTTGCACAGTCAGGCCGTAAAAACAGGCGTAAGACGCTATCCTGAAAAATTCCAGCAGCGTCGCCTTGTTATGTATGGACAGGGGGCGCCAGACGCCGGGAGAACCGGGCCAGACTGTTTTTGCATAAAGCTCGTATGCGCCGGGGGAAAGTATTTTAACCGCAAACGCCGGCAGAGGAACCAGCTGAAACAATATGTAAAGCAGAAAAAAAAGAAGAGGGACAATGCCGGGGACTTCATACACCACTGAGGGACCGCGTCCGGATTTTTTTGAGCCGGCGTAAAGCGCCGCGGCAAGGAAGATCGCGGCCTCCATAAGGGTCAGGGACCACTGTTCCACAGTCCCAAATGCAAGCGGCGAAAGAACAAGCAAGCCGAAAAATATGGCGAGGACAGTCTTTGTCATTCGGATTTCTTCACTGTGTCACACCCTGAAATACTACTCAGGTTGTTTAGACTGCAGTCTGCCGGGACTGCGCAACAAACAAATCCCTGAGCTTGACCTATTCATCTAAACACCTCCAGACTATTCACCCAGGCAGTCGCCTCAGGATCAAAAGATCAGGCTGATTTGTCCCCGTCCGAGTAGCTGTAATAATGATAATAGTAATCGCCCTTATTCAGATCAACCCCGTTTATGATGATCCCGAGGAAATGGGCCTCTATGTCGGACAGGGACTTCAGACCTCTGCCGATCATCTCATGGGTCGTCTGCCCGGCGCGCGCTATTACAACCGTGCCGTCCAGAGCCTTGCTCAATATGAGACTGTCGGTCACGGTCAGCAGCGGAGCGGAATCCCATATGATTATATCGAACCTTTCATTCAGTTCCGCGAGAAGGTCCTGCATCCTGGCCGACCCGAGGAGTTCGGAGGGATTGGGCGGGATCGGCCCCGAGGTCACGACATGCAGATGGGGTGAAACCTCGTGCGAAGTTATCCCTGCCCCCGGCGCGCTCGCCAGATAAGTGCTGAGTCCTTTTGAGTTGTCGAGACCGAATATCTTATGTATGCGCGGCTTGCGCAGATCGCTGTCGATAAGCAGCACCGACTGGTCCACCTGCGACATTGCCATTGCCAGGTTCACCGAGGTGACGGTCTTCCCCTCGCCCGGAGATGTGCTGGTGATCAGCATGTTCTTGGGCGGTCCGGCAGAGGAGGAAAGCAGGATCGAGGTCCTGATGACCTTATAGTTTTCCGAAAATTGAGAGCGCGGGTCTTTCATGATCGCCTCTTCAGCGCCGTGTTCCTTTGACTTCAGCAGGGTGACCATGCCGAGCACCGGAGCGCCCAGTTTCTCTTCAATATCATCGGGCGATTTGACCGTATTGTCCAGGTACTCCACAAAGAACGCAAGCCCTATGCCGCCGAATATGCCGGCCAGCAGTCCGTACATAAGATTAAGGGTCTTGTTGGGACTGGCAGGAGATTTTGGGACCTCGGCCTTTTCCACCACCCATACGCTTACCGTCTGTATATCCTGGGTTACGTCCTGCTCTTTTATCTTTTTTATGATCGCCTCAAAGAGCTGTTTGTTGGTTTCGGCCTCCCGCTTCAACGCCCCGAACTGTATGAACTTCTCACTGAGGTTAAGGGTCTCGGACTTTGTCTGCGACGCCAGCTTCCTGAAGGCTTCTTCATTGGTCTTCGCCATTTCGTAATCGTTCTTTATGGATTCGATGACCCTTCTGATCTCCTGCTCCCTTTTTTCTTTCAATACCTTGAGGTCGCTCTGGGCCGTGATCATCGAGGGATGCTTCTGCCCGAATTTCTTGGACATCTCCATAATGTTCTGCTCGGCCTTCATGATCTGCCCTCTCAGGGCCTGGACAGTCAGGTCCGCCGATATCGCGGGTATGGTCTCCGCCTGCTCAAGGTTCGCTCCGAGCCCTTTTACCTTGTTGTAGAGCGACTCCATCTCTTTTCTCTTCGTCTCGGCCACCGCTATCCTGGTCGCGACCTCAGAAAGCTTCTCAGGGACCATGGCGATCCTGTTCTCAAGCGTAACGATATCCTTGTTCCGCATATATTCCTGGAGCGCCTTTTCCGACCTATCGAGTCTTGTCCTTTCCTCCTCAGCCTTTTCGGTCATCCATTTCATCGCATGCTGGGAGGAATTCATCTTCATTTCCATCATGTCTTCCATATAGGCCTTTGCGACCGAATTAACTATCAGCGCGGCGACTTCAGGGTTGGTGGACATGTAGCTTATATTTACCAGTTTACTGTTTTTGATCGGCGCCACGATCAGCGAGCCGCTTATCATCTTCGCAAGCGAGTCCCTCTTTGCGGCCAGTTCCGAGTCGGTCGGCTCCTTTTTCCCGCCTACGAGGGGATTCGGGCCGGATATCCCTGTGACCTGACCGACCACGGAGAAGAGTCCCTTGAACCAGCCGACAGTGCCGCCTACAAGGCCGAGCCCCTGCCCGTCTTTGTTGAAAAAAGATTCATATGTTCTGTCCAGAGAAAGCATATTCACAACTCTCTGCGCAACAGACGTCCCCTTGATAAGCTGGTATTGTGTCTCTCCGAAATCAGGGTCGTAAGGCAGGTAGTAAAAGTTTGCGGCAAGGTTGCCGGGCTCATTTTTTTCTATGAGCACCTTTGTTGTAGCCATATAAACAGGGACGGCTGAAAAATTGATTATGAGAGTAATCGCAAAGACGACCGCAAAAAAAGTATAAACAGTGTACCGTCTCTTGACGACCAGTCTTATATAGTCTCTTAAATGTACTTCTCTGTCTTTAAGCATCGGTCCTTTCAGCATTGTGGAATACTCTTCGCGTCTCTCATCATCAGAAGAAACTCTCCGGGACTATAATTACGTCGTCCGGCAGTACGGGCTCGTCCATCCCGACTTTTTCCATTACTTTTTCCTTCCCGTCGGTTTTCCTCATCACCTTTACCCTGCCGGAGGCGGCCTTTTCGCTGAACCCGCCCGCCATTGTCACGGCCTTTATCACGGTCATGCCCTCTTCATGCCTGTATGCATCAGGTTTCCTGACCTCTCCGGTTATAAAAAAAACGCCGGCCCCGGCAATATAAATATTGTCGTTGTCCAGAACAGCCACATCCTGAGACATATCGCCGGCCGCAATAAGTTTCCTGAGGTCAACCGTCACAGTAATCTCTCCGGCCTGGTTTCCAGGAGTCTTTCTCTTTATTACGGCCCTGTCTCCGGCTTCTTTTGTAAGGCCGCCCGCCTTTGAAAGCAGTTCCAGAAAAGTTGTATTGCCGCTCAGAACATACACGCCGGGCTTCATGACCTGGCCCATGATCGTGGTTTTCTTGCTCTTGTACTCCTCTATGAATACTGCAACATGCGGGTCTACGATATACCCGTCGGAGAGCTGGTCTGCAATCTGTTTTGAGATCTGTGACGCGGTCATCCCCTTGACCTTGAGAGCTCCGATAAGCGGGAAAGTGATCATGCCGTCTCCGCTGACACGGGCAACGGTAATCAGGTCCGGATGGTCGTACACCGTGATTTTAAGCATGTCCTCTTCGCCCACGATATAATCCTGGGCCAGGGCCGCAGACGTATAGAACGCCAGAATTCCTATTACAAGAAAGATTATTTTTTTCACTGGTTTAAGATTATGCCGGATACAAATATGTTAACCGAATTATAAACGAAACAAGTGCTGAAATGAAAGAAAAGAGCGGGCCTGATTGACCTTCCGGACAATCGTCCTGATCCGGCAGACTAGAAAGCGCCGGTTATCCTGAAATACAGCGAATTATTTGAAAAGCTGAAATCACTGAAATTGGAATTCCTTCTGGTATGCGTATACCCGGCTGCAGCGCTGAGCCACCGCCTGAATTCATACTGAAGGCCTGCGCCTGCCTGGAATATCCTGTCGGTCCTCTCTTTGCTTTCTCCCCCGAAATTCAGGGCGCCCTGGTACCTGTCCTCAAGAAAAGCCAGGTCCGCATACCCTGTGATCTTGGGGGTAAGTCTTTGCTGATAGGCAGCCCTCACTCCGTCGGTTATCGTGTAAAAAGTCGTAAACAGACTGGTCTCATTAGTCTTCCTGAATGCCGTTACCGACAGCACGGTCTTCGGTGTGAACTGGTGCCTCACCTGAGCCTCGACAATGAAATTGCCGTTGTTCCCGCCAGCTCCCGCGAAATCCTTGACTCCGTATCCGACCCTGATGCTCCCGCCTGATTTTGCGGTCATGTCCCACTGCAGGCCGCCGAAGAACTGCTGCTCCTTGCTGTCCAGCGAATGGTCGACATAAGCGACGTCTATAAAGGAGTATCCGACAAACATCGACGTCCTGGGTCTGACCCTGTAATAGAAATATGCCGCAACCGCGTTGTCTGTACGGTCCCTGAACCTGTTGTCCAAAGAATCGCTCCTGAAAAAGAAGTTGGAGTAGTCCAGCCTCAGCTTTGATCTGTGGCCTATATCATATGCGGCAACAACGTTGAACAGATTGCTCTTATAGGTATTGACCTCGCCCGGCGTCGTTGACAGGCCTATGCCCCGCTCCTCATAGGAAATATCGATCTGGTCGTTCACGTCAACAAAAAGTCTGTTGCCCTCGTAGGACGCGCCGGCCCTCAATGTCTGTGACACCGAACTGCCCGACGGCGAATGGATTGAAGTCAGCGGAATTTCAGCGCGATAAAGAAGGTGCATATTATAAAGCCTCGCCTGCTCGGGCAGGGACCTGCTCAAAACAAGACCTCCGGGAGAACGCGTCGATACATCCCCGATTTCGGCAGGCCTGACGCCCGCGGGCTTAAAATCCGTCCAGATCTCAGGGCTCAAAAGCAGACTGAAATCGCTCTTTTTGTCCGTCTTCGTATTAAATGCATTGTCAGTAAAAGCGCCTGTAAGAGAGAGCGAACCGTGAACATAGCCGAACGGCCCTTCAGGAGCGGCAACAGGGGTCTTTCCCGCCTCTTCCGGCGCCCTGACCTCAACGCTGCCCGCCTGTGAGCTGCCGCTGTCCGGAGCAATCCTTTCAGCCGAATATGCGACCCCTTGCAGAAGAGACAAAAAAAGGATTATGCCGGCAAAACGCTTCATTTTCATCATTTCCCTTTTATTGATGGAGATTATAAAAAAACAGGACTATTGTATTTTTTTTAAAAACAAACGTCAAGGGGAAGGGTCTAAAATGAGGACGGGCTTACAAAGCTCCTGGTAATCCGGTCGCTCGGAATGTCTATCGGCATGGGAGGAATATCTCCCCCGGATCCCCCAACCTCAGCCCCTGAGGCAGGATCATAGAAACATATTTTCGGCGCGCCGATTAAGGCGATGTATTGCGCGACCAGGTTGCGGTCAGCCCCTCCGTCTATTGCGCATCTTGACACAACGTCCGAGGTCATCCCCGCCTCGACAGCCCCGGCAAGGATCTCTTTAAGATTCCCTCCCCAGCGGATCGAGCATTTGATAATGGAGCATGAGTCATACCCCATCTGGATGCTGGTCTTTACATATTTTTTTATTTCCGTGCCCTTTTGAATCTGCTCTCCGATAAATGCGCATGCCTTTTTCTCTTTTTCCATGGTTGCGGCATTTGAGACCGCCTTATCCGCGGATGCATAAAGTCCGGCATCTGAAACAGGCGCTGCCGGCCTTGTATCAGAGGCTGTATTCGAGGCGGCGGCAAGCAGTATCTGAGCGGGTTTTGCAGGTGTATCAAGAGAAAAGTTCTTTGCGGCATTATCTTCAGCGCCGGATTTCCGGACACCGGCCTCGACAGGACGGCCGGCCGAAACAGACCGCAGCGAGTCCTGCGCCCGGTTCACTCCCGGGCTTGCCGGAGAGGAATAGCTGCCTTCCCTCATAAGAGCGGAGGCAAGCCCTGCCGCTGCCAGCAGCAACACGACTACGAAATATGTCTTCTTTTTTATCATCATTGTTTTATTTATAATTTAAATCCCAAAGTTTGTCAATCACGCGCAGCCTGCCGCGCCGGTCAATTCTTTTTTATAACTACGAAGTGCGATCTCCTGTTGCTCTGCCAACATTTTTTGTCGTGCTCAGTACAGAAAGGCTTTTCCTCGCCGTAGCTTATCACTTCTATCCTGCTTTCCTTTATGCCTGCGTTGACCAGATAGTTCTTTGTTGCAACGGCCCTTCTCTCTCCAAGCCCGAGATTATACTCATTGGTGCCCCTCTCATCACAATGGCCTTCTATGAGGATCCTTTCCGTCTGATGAGAGTTCAGCCATTTTATAACAGCCTTTACAGTCGCCTGTGCGTCTTCCCTGATGTTAAACCTGTCGAAGTCGAAAAAGATATCCTCGAAAAGAAAATCCTGATATACCGGTTTTGGCTCCGCAATCTCCTGGACCACAGGCTCCTGATGCGTTTCTTCAATCACCGCAACTACTCTCTTCGGCTGGACAGCGACAACGGGTTTTTCAGGCTCTTTGCATCTTATATAAGCGTTCAGGTCGTCTTCGGCTGATGCAACATCTTCCGCCCTTCCCATAGAGTCCGCGCAACGAAAACCCGTATTGCCGCTGCGGTCGGACGGATCAAGCCTGAAACGGGCTGCGCTCCTGATCTTTTCCTGGGAATCCTGCCATGAGCCGCCCCGCAACACCCTGAAGCTGCCGATCCTTGGCCCTCTGGGATCAGTTATCGGCGGCACGTCTTTGCCAGCAGGATTTATCGGCAGGACCGCGTTGCTGCTGCCGCATATTATCTCCGCAGCTGTCTTGAGATATTCCATTCCGGCAGGGTCGCAATAGTCACAGTAGTTCTCCCTGTACCAGTCCGAGACCCATTCCTTCACATTGCCGGCCATATTGCGCACGCCGTAGAAAGATGCGCCGTCGCCAAGAGTATTCACAGGCACTGTTACATCCGGACCGGCCTTGTCTCCGCTCTTTTGATATCTGGCCAGGAGATCGTCAGGCAGTTCGTTGCCCCAGGGGTATTCCCTTTTGTCGCTTCCCCTTGCGGCCTTCTCCCATTCAGCCTCTGTAGGCAGACGTTTGCCCTTCCACCTGCAGTATGCGTCCGCGCCATACCATGAGACATTGTTGGCAGGATGATTTTCAAACCCCTTTACCGGGGCATATTTCGGGTCTTTTTTATCCGCATCCGGCAGCCCGGCAATCGTAGAGTGTCTTTCAGAAGAGAAATACCTGCCGCCCGCATTGCCTTTGGCATTGAGAAACTCCGCAAAATCCTTTGCCGGGACCTCGTATTTGTCGATCCTGAAGCTGTCGACATAGACCTCGTGAGCGCTTTCGTCCGACGACTGCAGATTCGACCCCATGGTGAATGTTCCGGCCGGTACGGTTATCATGCCGGCGGAATCTTCAGTCACGTCTTCCCTTACATTCATACCTGAGCAGGAAAACAATGCGAGAGAAATAATGAAAAGGAGGGCCGACTTAAGATATCCGGTTATTTTCATATCGTTAAATATAATATTTTTACGGCCGCAATGGCAAGTAAAAACCGCACCCACGAAAAGACAGAGTCCGCACCCAATAGACCTCCCTAAATAGATATATAAATATAGATAGAATAGTATTAAATCAGGTATAATTCAGGCATTGATTTATTCGCTTTGGCAGCGTCTTGTTTCCGGGATGCGGAGACGGTAACGGATAACAACAGACGATGGTTTTGCCGTAACATTTCAGGCCGGCCGGGCGCGGCAGTTACTTTCCATTACTTTGCGTACTAATAACAGGGAGACGGTATGAACTCGAAACGAATTCTTTGCTTAGTCGGCATCATCTTAGGATTGACATTCCCGGTTTATGCGCAGGCTGCGACAACAATAACCGTCACGCCTGTTACCTGGAATATCATCGGTCTTGACAGCAACAATGTCAGTGTCGGTCCAAATCATTTCCCTGTCGGCGCGCGTGTCTGCAATACCGGCGGCTCAACCGCAACCAACGTTACCGCAACATTCAATTGGGACACAACCCCGTCGCCCAATTATATAAACATCCGGCCGGGGACCAATGCCACAGTCTCGCTTCCCAATATTCCATCTACAAACCCGGACACCTGCGTAGATGCATATTTCGAAGTTGAAGTGACCCGGGACGCGGCAGCTTACAACACAAAGCGCAGCTATCATATTTCAGTATCAGCAGACAGCGGAGCTACAACCGGCAGCACGGTTACCCCGCGTGAATTATACGTTGAACACCTGATTTCACAGAGCCGCAACTCTGTTTCGGACATGCAGTTGGCGCCCGACGTATCAGGCTCGCCCGGGACCTACGCAAGCATTGCTGCCGGCGGAACCATGACCCTGATGGTAGGCAACACCTACTGGATCAAGCTGGTCGGCGCTACCGCGACCCAGGGATATGATCAGATCGAGAGCTTCATCAACTTCCCCAACACCATCTTTCAGGTGCTGGCTGTAGACACCACATATACAGCGGAAACCTCCGGCAATATGGCGCCGCCCTACGACAAATTGTACGGTGATGCCTGCCAATGGGAGAACGACCCTGCAAGCCCTAACTATCGCGCCTGCCTCAGCACCGGCAAGGCCGGCGGCGATGTAACAGTATCGTATCGGGTAAAGATTCTGAGCATCCCCGGCTCGCCTATGCTCAATCCAGAGCCTCTCGGCACGCTTATCTACGACTTCTCAGGATCGAGCTTTCACTATAACGGCGACTACGGCGTTTCAGCGCGCTATGCAGACGTAGTAAATGCTTCGCTAACCAAATCGTTTGCTCCCAAGTCGGTAACACCGGGCGGGACTTCCACTTTGACCTTTACGATAACAAATCCGGGTTCAGCAGCTCTGACTAATGTTAATTTCACCGATACGTTGCCACTTGGAATCACAGTAACAACAGGAACATCATCGCAGTGCGGCGGCACAAACAACCTGACCCTGACTCATAACACCTCGTCGACACAGGATACGATAGCTCTTACCGGCGCTACGGTCGCCGGCTTCGGCACATGTACCTTTAATGTGACCGTAACAGGCGCTGTTGCCGGCAACTATACCAATACCACCGGCCATCTGTTTATCAATTCGACAATTGATACCAACAGCGCAGGCAGCGATACGCTGAACGTCACCAGCCTGCCGGCCGCGCCTGCCAGTTGCGGCTCATCTGCCAATATTGCAACCTGGAGCCTGGAAAATTATACGGCCGGTACCTCTACTCAGAACGGTCCGTTTACCTATTCGGCCAAAGCGGCGTCCATAGCAACTTCGACAACAGCGACTTATGGAGCATTATCGCCAAGCACTTCCGGCATTGCGAATACTACTACAGGGCCTACCGGCTGGGCGCTGCCTTCAACAAGCGGCGCCACCGCAAATTCGTGGGGTATCCATAGTGGCTGGCTGGCCGCCAATCCGGGTTCGCCGACTACGGCGTCAACTCCATATTTTCAATTTCAGGTCGACGGCGCGAGCGATTACGGGGGCTTCGGAATTACTTTAAACTACAATATGCAAGGCAACTGGTCAAATTCCGGAAACTGGTATGTCCTCTCCAGCACAGATGGTTCCACTTGGTCTAACCCGGGGACCGGCGCGTGGAGCAAGGCCAACTCATGGCAATCGCTTTCGACCTCGACGACAATTACTTCTGTGAACACCGTATATTTCAGAGTTTATTTTGCAGGCGCACAAAATGCGACTGCTACTGTATATATCGATAATATTAACGTTACCGGCTGCCCCCGCCCCCTGCCGCCCACTCTGACGACAAAGTCCTTCGGCGCGGCAACCATTGCGGCCGGCAGCAATACAACGATGCGTCTGGTCATGAACAACCCCAACGCCTCGACCACCTTGACGAATGTGCAGGTGGATGATACTTTTCCAACCGGCATCACACTACAGAACACAACCTTCACATTTTCGCCCCTCGCCTGCGGAACAGTAACAAAGACAAGCGGAGCAGCCTCGGCAGCAGGAGACGGCGCTGTGCGTTTCAAGGCCGCTACTCTGGCCGGAAGCGCAAGCTGCCAGGTGGACATGAACGTTACCGCTTCTGCCGCAGGCCAGTACCATAATGTCACCGACACTGTTACTTCCACTGAAACCGGCCCGAATACAACCGCTGCCGGTTATAAATCCGCGGACCTCACGGTGGTCGCCCCTCCGGTGATTGCCAAGACATTCGGCTCGACCTTCATTTACACCGGAAACACAACGCCGTTAACTTTTACGATAACCAACCCTAACAGCTCCGCTATGTCCTCTATCGGGTTCAGCGATACTCTGACGGCCGGCCTTTCTGTCGCTAACGGCACATTCTCTGTCTGCGGGGGCGTCAATAACCTGACGACTACTGCGGCGACCAGAGTGATCCAGTTGCTGACATCCGGAGGCGGTGTAACGCCTGCATCACTTACAGCCGGCAGCAGCTGCAGCTTCTCCGTGACTGTGACCGGGTCATCCCCCGGCAACTACACAAACAACACCGGCACTGTTTCCGGAACGGTTTCCACGCTTTCGACAACCGGCAACATAGCGTCTGCGAGTCTTTCGGTCAGGGCTCAGACGCCCGGCATATCCGTGTTAAAGCAGGCCGGTCTTACCTCTTCCGGACCGTGGACGAGCTTCGTGACTGTGCCTACTCCTTTGCCCCAGAGTGTTTATTTCCAGTTCACAATCGAAAACACCGGAGACACAACGCTCAACAACGTGCGCATCAACGACCTGACGTTCCCAGGCCTTGATGTCTCGGCCTGCAACATCGCCAGTCTGGTCCAGTATGCCTCCCAGACCTGCGTTGCCGGACCGGTCACGGTATCTGCGACCGGCACGTATACCAATACAGCCAACGCCACGAGCAATACCGCGACCTCAGCCAATTCAACCGCTCAGTATGCCACAGCCGGCCTGCTGCTGACCAAGAACGTAACTGAAAGTTCCTTTACAGCGGCAGGTAATGTTCTGCACTATACCTTTAACGTCTACAACAACAGCAGCTCCTCTTTGAACGGGCCGATAACAGTTGCGGATGACAAGGCAACGGACGAATCCTGCCCCAATATGAACACTGTCGGCAATTACAACAGCACCCTCGATCCCGGAGAAGGCATTACTTGTACTGCAACTTATACGGTAACTGGTCCGGTCGGCACCCCGGGCACCGATATGTATAACGGTTACGTGACAAACACCGCCACCGCATCATCGTCAGCGCCCGGCGCAGTGACTTCCAACACAGCGACCAGGACCGTACTGAAAAGCGGTTTGCCGGACCTTAGGGTTACAGACGGCAATAACGTTAACGGCAGTGTGACCATGGGCGATTCGTTCAACTGGACCCTGATGGTCATGAATGCCGGCCTCGTTGATGCGACATTTGCCGCCGGGCAAACTATCCTGCGCGTCCCGTTTCCGGCCGGCGCGACTTACGGTTCGCCCACGGTCGGCAACTTCACAAACATCACAAACTCGGGAAATATCAGCTGCTCAATCGACGGGAGCAACGTGCTGACCTGCACAGCAAGCAGCGCAGCCGTGACAATCGGCGCGCTCAATGGAAGTTTCACGGTTACCGTGCCTGTCACGACCTCGTCAAGCGCAAGCGGCAATCTGTCGAACACAGCCACTGTGGACCCGAACGGCAATGTCACCGAATCCAATGAATCTAACAACACAGGGTCTGATACTGTTGCGGTCCATCCCAAGGCGGTCAACGACAGCGGCGCAACCTATGAAAATCTGATCCTGGACTCATCAGCTCCTGATGCCGGCAACGGTCAGAGCGTCAGCAACGCCAATATTCTGACCAACGACACAGGGACAGGCATCACTCTGACAAGCGTAACCGGCAGCGGATTGCCGTGCAGTTCCTTCGCATGCACCATCACAACCGCTCACGGCTCTGTGGTAGTGCAATCCAACGGGACCTATGTATACAGCCCGAATGTCGATTATGTCGGATCGGACAGCTTCACCTATGTCATAACCGACTCGTCCGGACTAACCGCTACCGGCACGGTCAATCTGACTATAACCAGCAATCCTACGCTTGTCTTCCTCACCGACTTCAGGGCATATGAAAGCAACGGCGAGGTCTTTGTAAGATGGGAGACCGCATCGGAGCGCAACACACTCGGGTTTGATCTGTTCAGACTCGACCCTGCAACAGGGGAATACAGACCGGTAAATTCAGGGCTGCTCCCCTCCATGCTCAACCCTCATCGAGGAGGCGTTTACACCCTCAGAGACAAAGGCGCATCTGCAGGCGGCACATATACGTACAAGATTGTCGAAGTTGAAAACAGCGGAAGCAGACTCACCTACGGCCCGATAACGCTCTCTGTTTCAAGAGATGCGGGTGTTGACGCCGCGGGCTTTGCATCGTCTTCGGACTACAGCCGCATGGAGAGGGCAGATGCCGGTGCGAGGAAGTCTGCGCTTAAGGCCGGCAGCTCCGCGCAGGCCGCCCGGCTTTCCATGTCGGGTTCAAAGGGCTCTTACAGCACCCTGATAAAAATAGCTGTTGCCGAGAAAGGCGTTTACTTTGTGGATGCCGCAGACATAGCCACAGTGCTCGGGCTGCCGTCCGCCACAGTGCATTCGATGATAGACCAGGGAATGCTGTCGATGAGCAATCAGGGCGTTGAGACGGCATACCTGCCGGCAGCCGACAATTCCGGCCTGTACTTTTACGGTGAAGGCATAGACAGCGTCTACACTAAAGAAAACATATATTGGATCAGGAGAGGGAAAGGCGCGCTAATGCCTGTTTTGACGGGCGAAGCTCCTAAGTCTTCGGCCTTGCCGGCGGTCTTTCCGGAGACCCTGCATTTTGAGAAAGACCTGATCCCTTGGGAGACGCTGTTTAACAGCCCCGACGCCGACTACTGGTTCTGGGACAGGATGTTCGCAAGCAGCGGCTATACCGATCCTCCCAGGAACTTCCTGTTCAGCGCGCCGGGTCTGTCCGCAGCTGAAAATACCGCGACAATCAGCGTTAACCTGTTCGGCGGATCAGACGCGGGCACTGCAAACGATCACCATGTTGTCGTCAGCGTAAATGGAAAGACGGCGGGCGAGGGCCGCTGGAGCGGTCTTACAGCTCACACCATTACAGTCACAGCGCCGCTTAATCCTGGCGATAACACCCTTACCGTCACAGGTGTAGCAGACAGCGGGGTGTCGAGCTTTGTTCTGATCGATTCATTCGATGTCGCATATCAGAGGCTCTACGAAGCCGACGCCAACGCGCTGTCCTTCCTTGGCAGCGGCAGCGGGACGGTCACTGTCGACGGCTTCACGACTCCCGGCATACTGGTTATGGACATTACAAATCCGCGGACGCCGGCACTGAATACGGCAACAACTATTGAACCTTCGGCAGCGGGCTACGAAGTGACTCTTAATACAGCTTCGGCGAACACGCCTTATATCGCGGTTGCCGGCAATGCAGTGATAAAGGCGTCCCTTAAAGCTGCAGGAGACGGGCTTGCCCTTAAGAAGAGCGACTGGGCGGACTATATCATAATCGTGCCCGAGGAACTCGCTCATTACGGCCGTGTGCTCTCTGAGTACAGGATGAGCCAGGGCCTGAAAACCCTCGTAGTGAACGTGGAAGATATCATGGACGAGTTCAATCACGGCATATCGAGCCCTGAGGCGATAAAGAGATTCCTGACCCATGCGTATAACAACGGGAAAACACGGCCGAGGTATGTGGTCCTTGCCGGCAGCGGCAGCCTGGACTACAAAAACAACCTCGGTCTCGGCGGAAGCCCTGTGCCCACAATGATGGTGCCCTCGCTGTCCGGCCTCGCGGCCTCGGACAATGCGCTCGGAGATGTGGACGGCGACCATGTGCCTGAGATAGCAGTAGGCAGACTGCCGGTATCCGGGCCTGAGGAACTGTTGACAGTCATAAACAAGATAAAGAGGTATGAGAGCGGAGGGGCCGGAAACCGTCTGGTGCTGCTTGCGGACACGCCGGACGGCGGAGGGAACTTCATTGCGGACAGCGATGCGATTGGTGCGCTATTCCCCGCGGCCTATCCTGTGAGCAAGCTTTATCTGACCGCCCCTTCTCTTGTGGACACGGTAAGGTCCGAACTCTTCACAGTCATAAACAGCGGATCGTCTTTCCTGAACTATGTCGGACACGCCGGCCCTTACCAGCTTTCGTATTCCGGCCTGTTGTCGCATTACCCTGCAGACGACCTGCCCCAGCTGACAAACTCGGGCAGTCTGCCTGTGATGACCGCAATGACCTGCGACACAGGCAACTTCTCGAACCCGTTCAGCGCGGTGCTCAGCGAGGCGCTGATGCTTAAGAACAACGGCGGAGTGGCGGCTGTTTGGGCGCCGACAACGCTTTCAGACAACGGACAGGCGAAGATCCTCGACAGGGAATTCTATTCAGCGTTTATTTCAGGCGGAAAGAGATCTCTGGGCGAGGCTGTGCTCCAGGCCTTATCTGAATATAAAAAGAAGGGTTCCATGCCGTTCATGATAGATATCTACAATATCCTGGGCGACCCTGCCCTGAAACTGAGGTAGGATTTGGCGGTTGAAGCAAATGGAGATATCCGGATGAAGGTCTTCGAAAAGACCTCGGGAATTGTCTCGCGCAGGATCGCGGGAGAACTCTTTGTTGTCCCTGTCTCCGGAGACCTGGCGGACATGCAGAGGATGTTTGCGCTCACAGGAGTTGCAGGTTTCATATGGGACAGGCTCGACGGCAGAAACAGCCTTGACCGCATACGCGATCAGGTGATGGAAGAGTTTGACGCCGACAGGAACCGGGTGGATGCCGATATTCAGGAATTCGTCCGCGAACTTTTAAACGAAGGATTGATCAGCGAGGCCGCGAAATGACTACGAAATGCCGGGGAACGATATTGCCGGATGACAGGGAATATATGGATGCTTTCGCTTCACGGGCTGAAAATATGAGGGTCCCGCTTTCAGGCAGCCTGGAGCTGACGCATCGCTGCAATCTCAACTGCGTGCATTGCTATCTCGGACCGGTTGAGAAGAGACAGGCTCAGGCAGCAATGGAGATGGACACGGCGCGGATATGCTCCCTGCTAGATGAAATAACAGAGGCGGGTTGTCTTAATCTGCTTATAACAGGCGGGGAGCCGTTTCTCAGAAGAGATTTCCCCGAGATTTATCGCCGCGCAAAAGGCAACGGGCTGCTGGTTACAATCTTCAGCAACGGGACAATGGTGGACGAAGAAACCGTAGCTCTGTTCCATGAATTGCCTCCGCTTGAGGTGGAGATAAGCCTTTACGGCGCTACGGCCGGGACGTATGAGAGAGTAACCCGTGTTCCAGGTTCATATGAAAGATGCATGCAGGGGATAAAAGGTCTTTTACAAAACGGCATCAGGGTGAACCTTAAGACAGTGCTTATGACCCTCAACAGTCACGAACTTTCTGATATGGAAAAAATGGCTGCTGAGTTCGGGGTCAGGTTCCGCTTTGACGCTGCGATAACGCCGTCTATGGACGGAGATGCCGGTCCGCTGGGTCTAAGGGTCTCGCCCGAGGAAGCGATAGAAAAGGAGATGTCCAACCCTGAAACAGTAAGGAAGTGGGGAGCGTTCCATGAAAGATCAAAGGACTGCAGACTGGGACCCAACCTGTATGAATGCGGCGCAGGCGGTTCGGTATTTCATGTAGATCCCTACGGAGGTCTTATGCCCTGCATGATGACTACCCATTTCAGATACGACATGACCGAGGGCGGATTTATGACCGGTTGGGATAGTTACATCCCCGGAATCAAGACCGTCAGGACCGCTTCTGATTCGACCTGCCGGGGCTGTAAAAAAATAAACCTGTGCAGCTATTGTCCGGCCTTTTTCAGACTGGAAAACGGGACTGAGGGCGAGAGATCGGAATACCTCTGCCGTATGGGCGGGCTGCGCTTTGATTATATAAGCAATTCAGTATTGAAAGGAGAGCATCGTGGACAACCGTAAGGAATCCGGAGACAAATTAATTTACGAAAAACCGAAGCTGAGGATCATCCCTCTGGTGGCGGACGAGGTCCTTGGATTAAAATGCAAGCAGACTCCGGGTTCATCAGGCATGGGCACCGGTTGCGGACACACCAGCTGCAGGGGCGCCGGAGGCTCCTGATGCCCGAGCGTGTCTCAAATACGGGGGCGTGCAATTGAATATCAGCATTGCCGATATCAATTTCCGGTTAAGCTGCGCGGAAATGCCGCTCCTGCCCGGGCCTTTCAATCAAATATTCTCCTCTTTTAATCCTGATTCATGCCCCCCGGCAGCGGGCACTGTAGACATTGACGTAAAAATTGACATCAAAGATATACCAACAGAAGTTGAATCCACAAAGATATTTGAGGCCCCTGAGACCTGGTCCCTGTTCAAACACAATGACGAATACTGCTGGCTGCATGCGACCGGGGCGTCGGACGACCGCCCTTCCTGTTGCGCAAACTTCAAACGCAGGCCTGACAGCGTCTCAGTGAATTGCGGAGAACAATTGCTTACAACGGCAAACGGGGAAAAGGGTATTATCAACCCAATAAGCTATCCGCTGGACCAGATATTGCTCATGTACGCGCTGGCGGAAAGGGAAGGCGCGCTGGTGCATGCCTCCGCGGTTGAAATCAACGGAAAGGCGTATATGTTTCCAGGCAAGTCGGGCGCGGGCAAGAGCACTATTTCGCGCCTGTTTGCGGACAGAGGCCGTGAACTGCTCAGCGACGACCGGATCGTTACAAGAAAGATCGATGATTCGTTTTATGCCTTCGGCACCCCATGGCCCGGAGATGCAGGGATAGCGGTAAACAGGAAACTGCCCCTCGCCGGGATCTTCTTTATACTAAAGGGCGATGAAAACCGCATAGAGAAAATCAGTCCTTCAAGGGCGGCTGAAAATATGATGCCCGTAACTTCGATCCCCTGGTATGATGAGACCGCGATGAACAGCATCCTGGATTTTCTGGGCAGGATGGTGTCGGACCTGCCTGCCTGCAATCTTTATTTTAAACCTGATACAAGTGTGGTGGACTATTTTGAAGAATTCATATCGCAGCAGTGACGCTCATCCTGTAGCTGTGACGGCTGCGGGTCTGTCGCGCGAGATGGTCGAGCTTATCGAAGACATCCTCGCCGGCGGATTGAAACTGCGCATCAGGGCGACCGGAAAGAGCATGACGCCTTTTCTCCGAGGCTGCGAAATCCTGACCATAAAGAAGTCGCCTGACTGCTCTCTCCGAAAAGGGGACCTCATCTTTTCAAGAAAACCGGGCTGCCATCCGGTCCTGCACAGGATAATAGATATACAACAGTCCGGAGACGGACGGATTTATTGCAGGACAAAGGGAGATGCCCTGGATGCTGCTGATGAGCCTGTGACCGGCGCAGAGATCCTCGGCAAGGTATGCCGCATAGAAGATTCAGCGGCAATGCCCGGGCTGAAACAGATCGACCTTGAATCGCATTTCTGGGGCAATGCAAACTACGCCTACGCCTTCTTCTTAAGGGTAATGTCGCGGTCGCGCAGCCTGGCATCGGGAGCGCTGATCTATTTCAGAGAAATGAGCGGCGCAAGAGAGGGGAGTTAACCCCTGCGAGTTACCCGCCGGATACCGGGAACGAAACCAGCCTTTTGGCATAGCCTCATCGAAAGCCACAGACCACTCCACGCAGACGAAGCCTATCAACCCAGGATATTAACCGTTTTTTCAGACACGTTATTTGCCTAATATGACTTATGTCATATCCCCGTCCACCCCTCTACAGTTAAATTAGGATAACCGGCACAGCGGAACCGCTTTTGAATGCGGCATGGAAATCTTATTGATGAGGTGAGAACGGGTGTTTATATCTATCGTGGATTGGGAAAAATGTACAGGGTGCGGGGATTGCATAAATGCCTGTCCTGTTAAATGCTTTGAAATGTCCGCCGGTAAGAGCCTGCCTTCCCGTTCGTCCTATTGCATAAACTGCGGGACCTGCAAGGAGGTATGTCCCTCCGATTCCATAATCATCAGTATGGGATGGGGCGGCTAGGAAGAGGGTAGGATTGCAGTTTTCGATATTGTAGTGTTCAGAGACGAACAAAGAACATTCAGAACTGTGACCGAAAACTGCCGGCCGCTTAAGTTCAAAAGCCACGGGTTTAAGGAGAAAATGAAGGCCTTTTTTTGACCGTTATAACATCCTCTATGAAGATGATCTCAGAAGCGCTTCTGAGAGGGTGACAAGTCTTCATAATGAGGCGCTGGAGAGACTAAACAGAATTTCTCACGGGCACAAAATGGGCACAATTTCGGAAAATGGTGAATTGACACATGCGCTGTGAACCCCGTAACCCCTTGATTTTAAACTGGTGCGAGAGAGGGGAGTTGAACCCCTACAGGTTGCCCCACTGGATCCTAAGTCCAGCGCGTCTGCCAATTCCGCCACTCTCGCATGATTGATGTTTCAATGAGTTAAATCGTTTCACTCCACTCATTCCATGTCGGAAATTGGGTCTATTATAACTGAACAATAATCGTCTGTCATTCTTTAAAGGACTTTCTTCTGCATATCTGCGGCAGGACAAGACTTTCCCGGAGGCTGTTAGAGGTCTGACTGAAGCGGCTAGGCTTTCATTGCAGCAGGCTGCAAATTCCAAAGTAAAGGTTCAATGAATTGCTTCAACTCCAGGATATCGCTTTTTTGAAAAAATCTGATTGCGCCGTTCTGCAGGGCCGTCTGCTGTTTGGCCTTGTCATGCTCCGAGCTGACCGCTATTATCGGGACTTTTTGCTTAAAGCGGCTGGGGAGAGCATTTAGCAGTTCCAACCCGCTCATCGAGGACATATTCATGTCGAGAATAACAAGGGCAATATCATGTATCTTCGATATCATGTCAATGGCCTCGTTGCCGTTCCTGGCGCTGAGCAATGACACATTCAGGGAACTGAAACGAACGCTATAAATTTTATGGGCCAGGTCCGCATCATCCACGATTAATATCTTTTTTTCATGTTTCATCGTTTCATCCTTGTTTTGTCCAATTTAGTCAGGCGCTGTCCTTACGAAACAATATCTACAATTAGCAGCAAATCCAATGCCACAGTTTTATATTCATGCAAGCGTGCTGATTTATAAAGTTATTTGAGATCCGGCTCCCGGCGAGTGACGAAAAAATATAAATAATATTGTCAGAGTCGCATATATTTTTATAGTTTGACTAAGCTTTCGGACTAAGAAAAGCAAACGTTAATTTCTCTTTATTCAATCGCTGCTGCCTGCTCCTCCGCCTCCGAACCGTCCGCCGAGTCCGGTCTTGATCGCGGCAAGCAGGCCTAATCTTGCGGCCAGCCACAGCATACCTGTGAGCGAGCCTCCCCCCGCAGCCCCCTGTATTATTCGCCTGTTCAAATCTTCGCCCAGCACGGACAACACCAGGGCCAGCAGCATAAACGGCAACGCTGCCAGGAACGCAAGCCCATAAAACCAGAGCGACCACCGCCTTCCTCCGCTTACCCGCTCATGCTCGCGGCTTTCCAGATAAAGCGCCGACGCTGCAAACGCGGTGACAATGCCGGCAGCCGCAAAGGCGATACGTGTCGGGTCGGACGTATACGGCTGCATCGCTACGTAGGCGACGACCAAAATGAACACGAAATGCATGGCGCTGCGCAAGCCTATCAGCAGGTAATGCGCGGGCTTACCGGGAAACAGAAAGACAGCCAGACCTATTGAAAGCAAACCTGCAAAAACCGGGGCACCCCATATTTCCTTTGTGCCGGCGACCTGCAGGCCGACGCCGACAAACAGTGTAATCACCGAGAAGAAAAAAGCGACCGCGATCAAATTCCCGAGTGCCCTGCCGTACCGCTGCCACGGCGCGAGATTATTTCCTTCAAGCCAATTCAAACCCCAGAGATACGGCAGCGGGAGTACGGCTCCGGCAACGCCCAAGCCCGCGGTCCTGGAATTCCACAACGCCCAGGCTACACCGCCGAGAAAAGCAGCAAGCAGAGGTCCGCTCACCCAACTGCCCCAGCGGCCTAAAAACATCGGCAATACCGCAAACGGCGAAAATACGAGCAGCAGGAACGGCAGCTTCCATTCCGGATGGGCATCGAGTATGTTGTCGGCGCTGTCGGCCTCGGGCTTTGCCTGAGGGAGCGTTTTGTCGATTTGATCGAGCAGTTGATTGAGTCCGCCCGCAAGTTCCCTGTTTTTAATTGACTGCATCAGGTCGCCAAGCCATCGTGACGAGCGCAGGTCGGTAATCACTTCTTCGAGTCCGTATCCGACTTCAATGCGCGCCGCCCCAGCAGACGGGATCACAAGAATAAGCAAACCGTCGTCGCTGCCTTCGCGGCCGAGCTGCCAGGCCTCGGCAACCCTAAGGGAGAATTCGGAGAGCGGCTCGCCGTGTATATCACCGGAAATCAGTATGGCAACCTGCGCCCTGCCGGAAGCCTGAATTGCGCGCAAACGGGCTTCCAAAGCTTCGCGGTCCGCATCGGCAAGCGCGCCGGCCTGGTCGACCAGGAGGCCGGCAGGCAGATTGGGGATTGCGGCGGTTTCCGTTGCCTGCGCTGCGGCTGCAGACACAATGAGAAAGAAAAAAATGAGAATTATTTTATTCATATATCTGTAGATATCCAAAGGCATTGCCGGGTTCTTTATCAAAGTTACCGCCCGTAGCCGGCACACAACCGTTCGGGATATTATTAAGCCTCTGAGGTCAATTCGCCTGTTCATTATGATTGCGAGTCAAGAAATTAGTGGCTGTCTGTTCAG
>Ga0334722_10000222_pt1 | contig 86822 bp, 71 predicted proteins | sample C3_bottom_MG_FD_207210 | JGI IMG/M metagenome (GOLD analysis project Ga0334722, IMG submission 207210) | Sediment microbial communities from Yellowstone Lake, YNP, Wyoming, USA - C3_bottom | ecosystem: Environmental > Aquatic > Freshwater > Lake > Sediment | place: USA: Wyoming | collected...
CTGTTCGCGGGAGGCCCGGACGAACTCCTCGGCGATGTCGCCCTTGTAGAAGCGGTCGTACGCCGCGTAGATGGCCTCCTTCCGGCTCCTCCCGGCCGCCAGCGCCTGCTGCTCGGCGTCCACGAGCTTGCGGAGCGTGGCGGCGAGATCGGCCTGCACGAAGACTTCGCCGGCATCGGGCGCCTCGTGCGCCTGGCCCAGATGCGGCAGGAAGACCGCCTTCGAATACGGCCACTGCTTGAGCCGTTCCTTCTCCCGCTCGATCGTGCTGACCAGTTGCTGCTCGATGGGGTACCCATCCGCCATCTGGATCGCCGGCGCCAGCACGTCTTTCAGGCTCATCGTGCCGAACTCCGCCAGCATCACCATCAGGCCGCCCGGTGTGCCCGGCGTGACGGCCGCGAGCGGGCCGTACTCCGGCGGGTACTGCATCCCCTTGCCCTTGAAGAACGCCGGCGTGGCGCCGGTGGGCGCCACGCCGAGCGCGTTGATGGCCACCACCTTCTTCGTCTTCGGGTTGTAGATCAGCGCCTGCGTTTCGCCGCCCCAGGCCAGCGTGTCCCACATCGTCGTCACCGCGCCCAGCATCGCGCAGGCGGCATCGACCGCGTTGCCGCCCTTTTGAAACGTGGCGGCCCCGGCCGTGGCGCCGAGGGGTTTGCCGGTGATCGCCACCCAGTGCTTGCCGTGCAGGACCGGCTTCACGGTGCGCTGGGCGGCCATGGCCGCGGTCAGGCCGACGAGCAGGACAAGAGTGACTGCGGCCAGCCCGCGGTGGCGCAGGAAGCGTGTCGACAACCGGTTGCGCATGGACGTCTCCCTAACGGGGTTCGAGAATCAGGCGGTCGCGCGCGGCGTCGTCGACGGCCGTTCGCGAGAACCGCATCGGCAGGTACTCCGTCTTGTCCCACCTGTCGAGCAGATCGGCGTAGTGGTCGCTCCACACGTGGCCCGACTGGCCCATCGGGATGATGAACCGCGACGCGTCGATCGACGCCAGGTCGATGATCTGCCGGTACGACGACACGAACGTCCGGTCCCGGATGGTCATCACGGGCGTGATCGTGAACCCGTCGCCACCGCGCGGCACCGATCGGCTGAAGAAGCGCTTCAGCATGTCGACGTTGTCGAACGGCATGTGCGGGAACGTCGCCGTGTTCACACGATCCCAGCGCCACGACGCCAGCTTGGTGCCGCCCTGTCGCGCCGCCATCGCGGCGAGCGCCTTCTGCAGCGTTTGCCCGAGCAGCGTCTCGCACGTCTCGGGCTCCGCCGTGCGGACATCGTCGCACCACACGGTGTCGTTGGTCAGGATCAGCGTGTCGAGTGCCTTGGCGACGATGTTGCGATGGGACCAGTAGTCAGCGAACACCTCTTCGCCCAGGTCGTCTTCGAAGAGGCCGCGAACCGTCGCTTCGTACCAGGACTCGTAGATGGCGGCTTCCGCCCGTTCGCCCGCCATCGTGCCGTCCCAGGCGCGCAGCGTGTCCATCGCCTCGCGGCTCAGCGGATCGAGCGGCCGCGCCCGGAGCAGGAAGGGAAGGACCACCTTCACTTGGGCCGACTTGACGTCGCGCTGCATGCGCGCGACGTCGTCCACCGCGAAGCGGCCGCCGGCCTCGATGAGCTCGGTAATCCGGGCCGCGCGGTACGGCGACTCCCAGCTCGTGCCGAGCATGAAGGGATAGCTGTCGGGCACGGCCTTGTTGTTGGCCGTCACGAAATAACCGCGGGCCGGGTTGAGCGCCGACGGCCACTGGCTCTGGTGGACGTATCCGCGCCAGTCGGATTCGCTGGTCCACCCGGGGGCCGGGCGCGAGCCGTCGCCGCTCGTGCGGACCGGGTGGCCGCCGGGGCCCATGTAGCCGATGTTCCCGTCCACGTCCGCGTAGACGAAGTTGAGCTGCGGGGTGAGCAGCGGCGCCAGCCCCGCCGAGAACTCCGTCCAGTTCTGCGCCGCGTTGATGCGCCCGAAGCTCTCCACCGTGTGGTCGTCCACATCCAGCCCGGTCCAGCGAAGCGCGAGCGCGGCCTGCGGGTTGTCGAGGACGTCGGAGAGAATCGGCCCGTGGCGCGTGATGCGGACGCGCAGCGGCACGTCGGCCTCACCCTTGACCTTGATGATGTCCCGCAGGATTGTCATCGGTTCCCATGCGCCGTCGTACTCCGCTTCGCCTCGCGCGCTGAGGCGCTCGACGAACAGGTCTTCCGAATCGCCGCAGAACGCCGTGATGCCCCAGGCAATCCGCTGGTTGTGGCCGATCATCACGCCGGGCATGCCAGGCATGGTGGCGCCGATGACGTCGAACTGGCCGCCCGTGATGTGTGCGAGATACCAGTTGGCCGGTGCCTGTCCGCCGAGGTGCGGGTCGTTGGCCAGAATCGGCTTGCCTGTGGTCGTGCGCGACCCCGCCAGCACCCAACTGTTGCTGCCGCCGCCGATGGGCGGACCCGGCGTCAGGTCATTCATGATGGCCGTCAGGCCGGCCAGGTCCGCTGAGATGCCGTCGCGCCGGATGGCGCCGGTCTGGGAGGGCGGAGTGGCTGGCGTGGCGGCCGGCGTGCTCGACGGGTTCCCGCTGCCCGGCTCCAGAATGATGGGGCCCTTCGGCGTATACGTCGGCATCAACAGGTTGGCCGCGGCGTCCCCGACGCGGGCCGCCAGTTTCACGCGCAGCAATTCCTCGCTCCAGTTCATGCTGAGGTACAGCGCGAGCGACTTTTGCAGCGCGATGACGTCCTCGCCGGACCAGGGGTCTGGCGCCGTCCGCAGGATGGCGAATTCGACGGGCAGGCTGCCGCCTCGATGCGAGGCAATGAAGGCGTTGATGCCGGCGACATACGCTTCGACGTTGGCCCGAGTGGCGGCGTCAATCTTCGGCCAGGATTGCGCGGCTGCCCGGGCCAGGCCGATCGTCCGCAGGAGCCGATCGGTCTTCAGGGCTGCCGGGCCGAGGATTTCCGCGAGACGCCCCTGCGCGGCGCGCCGCTGGAACTCCATCTGCCAGAGTCGTTCCTGCGCGTGGACGTAGCCGAGACCGAACAGCGCGTCGGCCTCGTTGCCGGCTCGGATGTGCGGCACCGCGTCCGTGTCGCGGACCACTTCCACGCGGCCCCGGATGCCCTCGATCTTCAGGGTACCGGCCGTGTCGGGCAGTGGGGCGCGCAGACGCCAGAAGACGAAGGCCGCTGCCAGCAGGAGGATGGCAACGGCAGCCAGGCCGATGCGCAGCATCCAGCGCCGCAGCGGCCGCTTGGTAGACGAGGACGGAGTCGTAGATGCCATAGCTTGGGTGTCGCTCTATCGTACTGGGGTCAGGTCCAAAAGGGCAGAAAATATCCAGAATCTTGGATCCAAAAAGTTGAAGAAGATCTTCCCGTTTGGACCTGACCCCAGCTAACGGGGCTGGCGCTTCCAGTAGAAATACACCGGCACCCCGAGGCCAAGGAAGAGCAGGCCGGCCCAGGCCTGCTCGGGCTTCGAGATGAGCGTCATCACGACGAACCAGACGGACGTCAGCACGAAGAACAGCGGCACGAACGGGTAGCCGGGGACCCGGTAGGGTCGCGGTGCGTCCGGCATCGTCCGGCGCAGGACGATCACGCTGGCGCCTCCCAGGGCGAAAAAGATCCAGTCCGTAAACACCACGTACGAGATCAGCTTGTCGAACGTGCCCCAGAACAGGATCAGCACCACCGCCCACAGCGACTGCACCGCGATCGCAAACGCCGGCGTCTGGAACCGCGGGTGAATGTCGGCGACCTTCCTGAAGAAGAGGCCGTCGGCGGCCATCGCGTAGTAGATGCGCGGCGCGGTCAGGGTGTAGATGCCGACGACGCCGAACGTCGAAATGAAGATCGTGATCGCGATCAGGCTGCCGCCGATCGGGCCGAGCACCGTGGCCACCGCGTCGGCGGCTACGTGCGGCGAGGTGGCCATCTGAGCCGGGCTCAGCAGGAACATGTAGCCGACGTTGGCGGCCATGTAGATCACCGTGACGGCGACGGTGCCGACGATCATGGCCCGCGGCAGCGTGCGCTGCGGGTCCTTGACCTCGGCGCTGGCATAGGTGGCGTGCTGCCAGCCGCCGTACGACCACAGCACGCCCACCATCCCGAGCGCCAGCGTCGACCAGAGCCCGTTCGGCAACGTCCCGACCACCGGCGTGAAGTCCGTGGTGTGCGTCGAGCCCATGATCAAGCCCACGCCCACCAGTCCCGCGATGCCCGCGAGTTTCAGCCCGGTAAAGACGTCCGAGAAGATGGCGCCGGCCTTCACGCCAAGGATATTGATCGTGGTCAGCAGCAGGAGCCCCATGATCGCCGCCACCTTGGTGCCGACCGCGCCCAGGGGTACGAAGTACCCGAGGTACGTCGCAAACGCCACGCTGAGGGCGCCCAACCCGCCGGCGTTGACCACGAGGAAGTACGCCCACCCGAACAGGAAGGCGACGAGGCCGCCGAATGCCTGCCGGATGAACGCGTACTGGCCGCCGGCGCCAGGCACCAGCGCAGCCGCCTCGGAGAAGGTGAGCGCACCGGTGAGCGTGATCAGGCCCCCGAGCACCCACACGGCCAGAATCAGCCATGGCGAGCCGACGTCGTGCGCGATCGTTGCTGGCGTCAGAAAGATGCCAGACCCGATGCTGCCGCCAATGGCAATCATCGTCATATCGAACGCCGTCAGGCTTCGCTTGAATTCAGCCATGTCATCTCCGGTCCCCGGCATCCTACCCAAAAAGAGCCAGGCTCGGACCTATTTTCCCGCACCAGACTCCGTTGCGCGTGCCGGGGCTGGCGATTCCCCAGGGAAACCGGCCTGTTTCGAGTCACGTGGCCGCACGTCAGCCGGTCCGACCCCATTTCGCAGCTTGCCGGGACCGGTATGAGCGTTGTCATATGCCGGCCGCCCAGGGGCCGGTATCATGTGTCCATGGCCCTCAGAGACATCATCGAAATCGACGAAGAACTGTGCGACGGCTGCGGCGAGTGCGTGCCGTCGTGCGCGGAAGGCGCCCTGCAGATCGTCAACGGCAAGGCGAAGGTCGTTGCCGAAGTCCTTTGCGACGGGATGGGCGCGTGCATAGGGCAGTGCCCGACCGGGGCGCTCACGGTGATTCAGCGCGAGGCGCCGGAGTTCGACGAGGCCGCGGTCGAGGCGCATCTCGGCGGGCCTTCCGCGCGTCGGCAGGGGCCCGTTCACGGCGGGTGGTTCGGCGGCTCCGTTTCCCCGGCGGCGGCCCAGGTCCATGCCCACGGCGGCGGGTGCCCGTCGAGCCGTGTGCAGACATTCGATGACGCTGCCGAAGACGTTCGCCAGGTTGGGAAACCCCGCATGATCCCGCTGCAGGATCGGTCTCCCGCAGGCCAGCCGCCGCAGGCGTCGGCGTCCGGATCGCGCCTGCGCCAGTGGCCGATCCAGCTGCACCTCGTGCCGCCGACTGCGCCGTTCTTCCAGGGCAAGGGCGTGCTGCTCGCGGCCGATTGCGTCCCGGTGGCGGTTCCCGACTTCCAGACGTCGTTTCTGGATGGGCGGGGCCTCGCCATCGCCTGCCCGAAGCTCGATCAGCACATGGAGGTGTACGTCGAGAAGCTGACGGCGATGATCGACCACAGCGGCATCACGTCGCTGACGGTGGCCATCATGGAGGTCCCGTGCTGTTCGGGCCTCCTCAGGCTGGCCCAGCAGGCGATTGCCGGCGCGTCCCGCCGCATCCCGCTCCACCTGGTTCGCATTGGGATCCGGGGCGAGATTCTCGAGCAGACGGAAGTCTAGAAAGGCGCTAGACGCTTGGCGCCAGGCGTTCGGGAAGAGAGGTTGTCACGCTGGCTTCTCAGGGCACGGGGCTGAAGCCCCGTGGCTACGTACCAAACGCCCGTCGCCTCACGCCCATCTCCCACCGCCCATCGCCTGATCCCTCTGGCCTCTGGCCGCCGTCTGCGCCACAATCTAGCTGATGACCGACGACCAGTTGAGCCTCTTCGCGCACGAGCCCGGAGGCGGCGGCAAGCGGAGGGCCAAGGCGGCGGCGTGGCCGTCGCCGGGGTCGGCCCTCGAACAACGCTACGAACGGTTCCGCGTCCTGGCGGCCGGCCTTCCCCAGAACCTGCGCATGGGCACCAGTTCGTGGAGCTTCCCGGGCTGGCAGGGCATCGTGTACGCGCGCAAGCGCAGCACGTCCGTGTTGGCCGCTGAAGGGCTGCGGGAATACGCCCAGCACCCATTGCTCAGAACGGTCGGCATCGATCGCAGCTACTACGCGCCCATCCCGGTCGACGACCTGAAGCGCTACGCCGATCAGCTGCCGGAAGGGTTTCCCTGCTGCTTGAAATCGCCGGCGTCGATCACCGCGCCGACGCTCCAGGGCATGGGCCGGCACGCGGCGAACCCGACGTTCATGTCGGCGGACCGTGCCGTCGGCGAATTCGTCGAGCCGATGACGCGCTGGTTTGGGCCGCACTGCGGGCCGTTCATCTTCCAGTTTGCGCCGCCGGTCAACAAGCGGGAGACCGACGCCACGCCGTTCATCGAGTCGCTCGACCGGTTCCTCGAGCAGATGCCAAAGGCGCATCAGTATGCGGTGGAGATCCGCGATCGCTGGGCGTTGACCGATGCCTATTGCGCCGTGCTGGCGCGGCATGGATGCGCGCACGTGTTCAACTACTGGTCGGCGATGCCGTTGCCCGGCGCCCAGACCACGACCATCGCGCCCGAAGACCAGCCATTCGTCATGATTCGCCTGCTGCTGCCGCCGGGGAAGTGGTACGAGGATCAGAAACAGGTCTTTGCGCCGTTCGACAAGCTGGTGGAGCCCGACGACGTGATGCGCCGCGACGTGCTGGACATCATCCGGCGCGCGGCCACGGGCAGCCGGCAGGTCTACCTGCTGGTGAACAACAAGGCCGAAGGCTCTTCGCCACTGACGATCGAGGCCCTCGCCGAGCGCTTCGTCGTCGAGAGCCACCACCGCTAGACACACCCGACAAACGAAACGGGCGATGCGTCGATCGACTCGACGCACCGCCCGCGAAACCTGCTACGACCAGGCCGGCCCCCGGGTCGGCCCTCGTCAATCTACTTCAAGGCCCAGCGCAGGCCAGCCCAGAACTGGTAGTTGTTGGCCATGTCGGACATCTTGTTGAGGAACATCCGGCCCTCGCCCACGAAGTACAGGTGGCTGTGCTGCTGGTTGTTCCACATCTCGCGACCGAACTGCAGCGACAGCGTCGGCGAAATCCAATCGCTATGCGCGAAGTCCCACACGCCGAAGCCGGCGCCGAAGTAGGTCTTCTGGTCCTTCGTGTAGCCGTTGAACTCGACTTCCGCGAAGATGGCGGTGTGGCCGGAATCTTCGAAGTTGAACGCGACGCCGCCCACCGGGGCGATCTTCATGCTGTCGTTCACCTTGATTTCCGCGCCCGCCTTCAGGCCGAACAGCGCGGAACACAAGGACGTGTCTACGTTGTCCGTCGTGCGCGTCCGGCGTTCCTTGCCAAACAGCGGCGACACGATGAACTTGGTCTTCTCGGCGGCATCCCACGCCTTCTTGTCGGCGGCGGCCTTGTCGGCCGCAGCCTTGTCGGCGGCCGCCTTTGCGTCGGCAGCGGCCTTGTCGGCGGCGGCCTTGTCAGCCGCGGCCTTGTCGGCGGCGGCCTTGTCGGCGGCAGCCTTCTCGCGGGCGCGGCGCTCGGCGTCCAGGCGGGCCTTCTCGGCCGCCAGGCGGTCGGCCTCGGCCTTGTCCTTGGCAGCCTTCTCGGCGTCCAGGCGCGCCTTCTCGCGGCTCGGCTCGCTCGTCACGAGCGCGATGTTCGCGCAGGTCTTCGGCAGGATAAACGTGTAGGTCTGGTTCAGGTCATCGATGATGAACGTGTAGGCCTTGAACGGCTTCTTCGCGCCCCACTTCAGATTGCGCACGATATCGGGTTTGGCGCCGCCATGCCGGAAGGCCATCCACGTCATCGTGCCGCCGGGCTGGAAGTCCGTTTCTTCGAACTCGCCCTTCGCCAGCTTGTCGAGCACGGTGGCCGTGACCGACGACAGGCCAGCCTTGTCGAAGACGGTCTTGATGCCGTCCTGCGCCCGCTTCTTCGCCACCCAGGTCTGGACGGCCTTGGCGTCCTTGAGCGGCAGGTCGAACCGATTCGCCCCACCCAACGCCTGGATGGTCTTGTAGTTGTCGCTGCCGGTCTGCGCAGAGGCGCTTCCGGCAGCCAGGAGGCTGATGGCGCCAGCCAGCGCCAGAATCAGCGCCAGCGCCAGCGCGGAACGGAGGAACGATGTTCTCGGTGTCATTTCCTTACTCTCCATATAAGCGCGAAACGTCTGCGGGGTCGGGCTGTCCGACATGGTTGCCTCCACAGCCCCAGTAGATTTTACACCGAGTTAGTCCTTATGATGCAAGTGGTTGGCGGGAATCACCCGGAGATTGACCGGGAATTCACGGGGAGGCGGCATGACGCGTCGGATCTGGCGGATGGCGAAGGCGGGCTCGCTCGATCGCCTTTCCAGCGAGCAGGAGCCGATGGGGGAATTGGGGGATGAGACGGTCCGCGTGGCCGTCCGCGCGGTCGGACTCAATTTCGCGGACGTGTTTGCCTGCCTTGGACTCTATTCTGCGACGCCGGCAGGAGCGTTTGTTCCCGGCCTCGAGTTCTGCGGCGTCGTGGAGGCGGTCGGGCCACGCGTGGATGGTTTGCGCATCGGCGACCGCGTCTTCGGCCTCACGCGCTTTGGTGCCTACGCGACGCGCGTGGACGTGGAAGCCGGCTACGTCCATCCCCTGCCCGTGGACTGGTCATTCGCCGAGGGCGCGGCATATCCGGTCCAGGCGCTGACCGCGTGGTACGCGATTCGCGAACTCGGTGCCTGCCAGGCCGGCCACACGGTGCTCGTGCATTCTGCGGCCGGCGGCGTGGGATTGCACGCGTTGGGAATGCTGACGGCGATCGGCGCGGCGGCCGTCGCCACCGTTGGCGACGCCGCCAAGATCCCCTTCCTCGTCGAGCACGCCGGCCTGTCGCGCGACCGCATCATCGTTCGTGACCGCCGCCGCTTCGCCGCGCAGCTCGATGACGCCCTTCTGGCCGTCGGCCGAAAGGGCTTCGACCTGGTTCTCGATGCCGTCGCCGGTCCGTTCTTTCAACCCGCGTACCGGCGCCTGGCGCCGGCGGGCCGGATGGTCATCTTCGGTGCGGCGGACTTCATGCCTGGCGGCAGGCGGCCGAACTGGCTGAAGCTGGCGGCGCGGTACCTGTCGAGGCCGCGCGTCGATCCGATCGAGATGGTGTCCGAGAATCGCAGCGTGATGGGTTTCAACCTGATCTGGATGTGGGACCAGGCCGGGCGCCTAACGCCCGCGTACACCGACATGGCGTCGATGCACCCGCCGGCGCCGCACGTCGGCCGGCGGTTTCCGTTTACGGAGGCGCCGCTGGCCCTGCAGTATCTGCAGAGCGGGGGTAGCGTGGGGAAGGTCGTGCTGGACGTAGGAGGGGAGCCGGCCTGACGCGCCCCGTTACCGACGCGCCCCGTTACCGACGGGCCCGCGGCGGCACCGTAAACCGCATCCGCGCATCGCCGACGACGATCAGGTCGCCATCGGCGAGTTCACGCTCGCTGACGCGCTGACCATTCACGAGCGAGCCGTTCTGCGAGTCCAGATCGCGCAGCGTAAAGCCCTTGGCGGTTGCCACGATCACCGCGTGCTGCCGCGACATCCCGCGGCTCTGCAGGCAGATCTCGTTCTCCTCGGCCCTGCCGATGCGCGTGATCGCGCCGAGCGCGAAATCGATCGTGTCGGGGCCTTCGCCTTCGACCCGGACGATGGCGCGTACCGATGCCGGCTTGGCCTCGGGGTTGGTCGGCACGTTGATGCCCGTGCGCCGCGTCGTATAGCCCAGCAGGGCTTCTTCGCTGCCGAATGCGTCGATGAAGCGCGCCTTGATTTGCTCGAGCCGGGCCATGCCCTGGCGGCAGTCCTCCACGGTCTGCGCGGGAGCGGTGAGGCGTTCGGTGGCCTGAATGGCGTCGATTTCGCCGATCTCCTGGCGGAACTCCAGTTCCTGCTTCTCCATCCACGCCCGTTCGTGGAGCTGTTCGAAGCGATCGTAGGCGGCCCGAAGCCGTTCGAATTCCGCCCGAACCTTCGCTCGGAGCGGTTCGGTTGCCGTGTTGAGGGTCTGCAGCCTGGACGTGTAGTCGTCGATGACGCGCCGGGAGATCGCGTCGTCGACGCGGCCCTTCATTTGTTCCGCCTTGGCGCGGAAGTCCTCCAGCGTCTTCTGCTGTTTCACGACCTCGGTGTACTGGTCGAGGACCGCCGTGTCGATTTGGATGAACTTCTCCGCCATGAGGATCTCCGGAACTGTGACGATAACAGAGAGGAGGCTGCAGGCGCCACCCGACTATGCCCAGCGGCGTGTTGGCGTGCTCCGGCAGTGCAGGGGCGATTGGGAACGGGGATCACACACGGCTGAAGCCGTGTGCCACGTACACCGGCCGCAGGGGAAATGGAGGTCAGACTCCCGCTCGGCTGCGGGAGTCTGGCCCGTGCCCGCTACTTGACGGGATCGGCCGCGATGCGCGGCTGGCCCTTCAACGCCTCGTTGATCTTCGCGATGTCGCCGCTCAGCAGGCCGTTCAGCTTGGCGGCCGCCTTGTCGGTGAGTTCGGCGAGCTCCTTCATGCGGACTCTCTCGCCCTCGTTCGGCGCTCGGAATCCTCTCCCGAGCCCTCCGGAGATCGACTGGACGTCCTCGCGCAGCCGGGGATACTGCCGGTACCCCATCACGGGAGCCGGACGCGTCAGTTCTTCGTCGCGGAACGCCTTCAGGGCGCTGCCGGCCTTCTTGACGTCGGCCGCGACGGACGGGGCGGGCGTCTGCCTAGCGAGCACCGCGTCGAGCGCGGTGAGCTGGGCCATCACGTCGTTGACGCGTTCGATGATGCCGTTGACACGCGCCGTCAGGGCCGCCATCGTCCGTGCTGCCTCGAGTTGCGCCTGCAGCTCGGCATCGGTGGCCTGGACCCGTGGATCGAGGCTCACGCGCGCGGCCCCGGTGAACTCCCGGGCACCGATCGTCACCTTGACCGTGTACTCGCCCGGCAGCACGGCCGGGCCGCCCCCGCCGAAGCCAAAGCGGGCCAGGACTTCCGGCGGGATGTCTTCCATCCCGGCGGGTACCTGCGCCGCGCCGCCGCCCCGGCCGCCGCGCCCGCCGCCACCCTGGCCGTCGTAGCGGAGGTCCCACACGATGCGCGTGACCCCGGCGCCGAGCCTGATCCCCCGGAGCGTGCGCACGGCCTTGCCGGCCTTGTCGGTGATCGTCACCGTGGCGGCCTCCGACGTCGCCGCCTTCGCGTAGACGTCGATGTACGCGCCCGCCGGCGGATTCGGCGCGATCCAGTCGCGCTCGTTCGATCGGAACCCGCCGCTCGACCCCGCCCACCGGATGGCCGGCCGGATCGGGAAGAGGTACGCATCCGCCTTGGCGGCTTTGCCGAGTTCCTGCAGGGCCGACGCGCTGTCGAGAATCCAGATGCCGCGGCCGTGCGTGGCGACGATGATGTCGTTATCGCGCGGATGGACGACGATGTCACGCACCGGTGCCGGGGGCATGTTGTTGCGGATCGACGTCCAGTGCAGGCCGCCATCCCACGAGGCGTAGAGCCCGTTCTCCGTTCCGCCGTACAGCAGGTCGCGGTTCTTCGGGTCTTCGCGCACCACGTGCGACCAGCCGCGCGCGGGCAGCCCGCCGGTGATCTTCGTCCACGTCCGGCCGAAGTCCGTGGTCTTGAAGAAGAACGGCGTGTAGTCGTTGTCCTGCCAGTGGCTGGCCGACACGTACGCGGTGCCGGCGTCGAAGTGCGACGCGTCGATGCGCGAGATCCACGCAAACGGCGCGATGCCGGCGGCATTCTTGAACACGCTGCTCCAGGTGGCGCCGCCGTCCTGCGTGACCTGCACGTTGCCGTCGTCGGTGCCCACCCAGATCACCTTCTGGCTCACCGGCGACGGCGCGATCGTGATGATCGTGCAGTGGAACTCGGCCGCGGTGTTGTCGGTGACGATCGGGCCGCCCGAGGACTTCTGCTTGTTCTTGTCGTTCGTCGTGACATCCGGGCTGATGACCGTCCACGACTGCCCGTAGTTCGTCGTCTTGAAGAGGACGTTGCCGCCGAAATACACGGTCTTCGGATCCTGTGGCGAGAGCACGATCGGCGCGTTCCAGTTGAACCGGTACTTCTGCGGCCCCATCCACTGGCCGCTCGATCCGATGCCGGCGGGATACGGGTTGATCGCCCAGGAGGCGCCCGACCGCGTATCGGTGAGGCTGATCACGCCGCCCTGCAGGTCGTTGTAGACCAGGTGCGGATCCTTCAGGTCGGGCACGGCGAAGAAGCCATCGCCGCCGCCGACGTTCAGCCACGCGCTCTTCGGCGTGCCCGGCGCGCCGGGCGTCTGGCTCGGGCCGCACCACGTCCCGTTATCCTGCAGGCCTCCGCACAGGTTGTACGGCGTCTGCAGGTCGTACGCCACGTTGTAGAACTGCGTGAACGGGATATTGTTCAGGATGTCGAACGTCCTGCCGCCGTCGTACGACACCTGGAACCCGCCGTCGTCCGCGCTCAGCACCCGGTTCGGCATCGCCGGGTCAATCCACATCGCCTGGTGATCGCCGTGCGTGGCGCCGCCGATCCGGCCGAACGTCCGGCCACCGTCCTCCGACTTCGTCAGGCCCCCCGCGAGGGCGTAGACGATGTTCGGATTGGCCGGGTCCACGCGGATGTCGGAGTAGTAGAACGGCCGGAAGTTAACGCTCGGATCACGGTTGACCGTGCGCCACGTCGCGCCGCCGTCGTCGGTGCGCCAGACTTCGCCCTCATCCTTCGTCTCGCTGACGACGTAGACGATGTTCGGGTTGGACCTGGCCACGGCGAGGCCGATGCGGTCCATCGGGCCCTTCGGCAGGCCGCGACCCGCGTCGGGGCCCGAGAGCTTCGTCCACGTGGCGCCGCCGTCCCACGACTTGTAGACGGCCGTCTCGCCGCCGCCAGAATCCGTGTACCACGCCCACCGGCGGAACGTGAACATCCCGGCGTAGACGATGTTGGCATTGGTCGGGTCGATGTCGACGTCGGAGCATCCCGTCAGGTCGGTCTTGTAGAGGATCTTCTTCCAGGTGGCGCCGCCATCGGCCGTCTTGAACAGGCCGCGTTCCTCGTTCGGGCCCCACGTGTGGCCGAGCGCCGCCACGTACGCCACGTCCGGGTTGCGCGGGTCGATGACAATGCGCGCAATCTTGTCGGTATCGACGAGGCCGATCTTCGTCCAGTGTTCGCCGGCATCGATCGACTTGTACACGCCGTCACCGACGGACGCGCTGTTGCGGGGATTGCCCTCGCCGGTGCCCACGTAGATGACGTTCGGATTCGACGGCGCGATCGCGATGGCGCCGATCGAGATGTTGCTTTGGGTGTCGAAGATGGCCTTCCAGGTCACGCCCCCGTTCGTCGTCTTGAAGACGCCGCCAGCCGCGCCCGCCACGTACATCGTGGTGACGTCGCCGGGCAGGCCGACGAACACGGACGTGCGGCCGGTCTGGGCTGTCGGGCCGATGTTGCGCCAGGCCAGTCGCTTGACGGCGTCAGCCTCGGACGGGGCGGCGGATTGTGCGGAGACACCGCGGAATCCGAAGGCGGCGAGCGCAACGGCCAGACAGGCACCGGCAATGAACGGCACCGGGCGAAGGGCTTGCTTCATCCTGAACTTCTCCATGTTGCACGGACCTGCCCGACTGCGCTCTTCGAGCTTCGTCAAGGTCTCGCCGGAGCGCTTCGCGCGGAGGCGGAAAGGTCCGTGGCTACGTACGCTTGTAGCCGCGGGTCTTGAGACCCGCGAGGCGGTGATGGGAATTCTCGGGAGTCTAACACAAGCGTACAAGACACGGGCGCAGCCCTCGCTGCGCCCGCTCCGGTTCAGTCGTATCTTCCGCCTATCGCCTATCGCCTATCGCCTATCGCCTATCGCCTATCGCCTATCGCCCATCGCCTACTTCCCCGCCTGCGGCTCCGGCGCCGGCGGGGCCACCGGGATGGGAGACGTTTGGCCGCCGGGCAGCGCGGCCTTGGCCGCGCGCCTGCCCCGCACCAGGTTGAACAGCGCCTTGATGACGTCGGTCGCCTTCGCCTCGCGCATATCGTCGAAATACGAGTAGACGACCGGCGTGATGAGCAGCGTCAGCAGCAGACACAGGACCTGCCCGCCGATGATGGTGACCGCCATCGACGCCCGCGAGCCGGAACCCGCGCCGCGCCCGAACGCGATCGGCAGCATGCCCGCGACGATCGAGAGCGTCGTCATCAGGATCGGCCGCAGCCGGACGTGGTTGGCCTGCATCATGGCTTCGTGCCTGCCCAGGCCCTCGTGCCGCAGGGTGTTGGTGTAGTCCACCTGCAGGATCGAGTTCTTCTTGACGATGCCGAACAGCATCATCAGGCCGATGGCGCTGTAGACGTTGATGGTCATGCCGAACATCATCAGCGCCAGCATGCCCGCGGGCAGGCTCAGCGGCAGCGACGTCATGATCGTCAGCGGGTGGACGAAGCTGTTGAACTGCGACGCCAGCACCATGTAGATGAACACGATCGACAGGATGATGACGATCACGAAGTCGTTGCCCGCCTCGCTGAGCGTCTTGGCGCTGCCGCCGAAGGTGACCTGGTAGCCGGCCTTCAGGTTGAGCTCCCGGACCTTGAGGCGCGCCTTGGCAATCGCGTCACCGAGGTTGATCTTGAGGGTGTCCAGGTTCGCGTTGACCGAGATCTGGCGCATCCGGTTGTAGCGGTCGATGGAGGCGGGCGCATTCCCGAGCGTCAGGGCCGCCACCTCGCTGACGCGCACCATCCGGCCGCCGGCCGCGGGCACCACCAGGTCGCCCATCGTCCGTGGGTCGCGGCGGTACTGGTCGTCCAGCTGAAGCCGCACGGAGTACTGTTCGTCCCCGTCCTTGAACTTCGAGACCTCTTCGCCGCCCACCAGCGTCCGCATCGTGGACGACAGGGTGTCGAGCGGGACGCCCATGTCGGCCGCGCGCTTCCGGTCGATCGTGATGCGCAGTTCCGGCTGCGTCGGCTCGAAACTCGTATCCGAGTCGGTGACGCCGTCGATCTCCCGCAGTTTCGCCAGCAGGGACTCCGGTCCGGGCGCCTGGATCGTGCCCTTCATGTCGTCGCCGGCGTAGGAGAGCTTCTGCAGTTCCTCGACGTCCGGCCCCTGCAGGATCAGGTTCAGGCGGTTCATGCCGCCGCCGCCGCCGCCGCGCGAGCCGGCGCTCGACGCGCCCGAGATGTCCGTGCCGCCCGACACGCTGGTGCGCGCGTTGCGGTACTTCGAGAGCACGCGGCGCACCACCTGCATCAGCTGCTGTTGCGACTGGTCGCGCTGGTCGATGGGGGTCAGTTGGATGGAGTAGTTCGCGCTGCCGTTCTGGATGGACGTCATCATCGCGGCGAGATTCTCGCCGAGCGCGGTCCGGATCTCGCTGTCGATCGGCTTCACGTAGTCGAGCGTCCGCGCGAAGCTCGTCCCTCGGGGCAGGCGGAGGTTCGCGCTGAACTCGCTCTGATCGTCGTCAGGCACCAACTCCTTGCCGACGTACGGGTAGAGCACGGCGGCCGACAGCACCACGGCGCCCGCGATGCCCAGCATGATGCCGCGGTGCGCGATCGACCACTCCAGCATCTGGCCGTAGCGGCGATCCATCCAGGCGTAGAAGCCGCGGTTCTTGGTGTCTCCGGCATGGCCCTGCCTCGCGTCCGCCGACCGCAGCCAATACGCACAGAGCGCCGGCGTCAGCGTGAACGACACGAACATCGAGATCATGATGGCCGTCGCCGACGAGAGGCCGAAGCTGTAGAAGTACCGGCCCACCTGGCCCGTCATGAACGCCACCGGCAGGAAGATGACGACCAGGGAAATCGTCGTCGCCATGACGGCCAGCCCGATCTCCGACGTCGCCTTGATGGCCGCTTCCTTGGGCGTGGCCCCCTTCTCCTCGATGTACCGGAAGATGTTCTCCAGGACCACGATGGCGTCGTCGATGACGATGCCCGTGGCCAGCGAGAGCGAGAGCATCGTCATGTTGTTCAGCGTGAAGCCCAGGGCCTTCATCGCGGTGAACGTGCCGATGATGGAGGTCGGGATGGCCAGCGCGGCGATGATCGTGATCCGGAGGTTCCGGATGAACAGGAACACGACGATGGCCGCGAACAGCCCGCCGAGCAGCAGGTGGTGCTGGATTTCCTCGAACGACTTGCGGATGAACCGCGACTGGTCGCGGGTGGTCTTGACGCTGATGTCGCTCGGCAGCCCTGCCTTGATGCGATCGAGACGTTCGAGCACCCGATCGACCACCGCCACCGTGTTGGTCCCGGACTGCTTGCGGATCGAGAGCGAGATCGCGGTCTCGCCTTCCGCATCCTTGCCCATGTCCGCTTCCCAGAGCCGCGTCTGGCTGCGGACTTCCTCGTTCGAGTCCGTGACCCGGGCCACGTCCCCGACCGTGACCACCGAGCCTTCCTTGTAGGACAGGACGATGCGCTCGAAATCCTTGACGTCCCGGAGCCGGCCCATGGTCCGCATCGCGATCTCGGCCGGGCCCGAGATGAAGCTCCCGCCCGGCGTTTCCGTGTTCTGGCGGGCGATGGCGTTGAAGACCTGGGACGTGGTCATCTGGTACGCAGTGAGGCGCGTGGGATTCAGCAGCACGCGGATTTCACGCCGCCGGTTGCCCATCAGCATCACTTCGCCGACGTCCTGCACCGTTTCCAGGACCTCCTTGATCTGCTTGTCGGCGATCTGCGTGAGCTCCTTCGGCGCGCGTTTCGCGTACACGACCACCGTCAACACCGGGGCCGAGTCCGGGTCGATCTTGGTCACGCTCGGCGGATCGGTGTCGCGCGGGAAGTGCACCGTGGCCACCTTGTCGCGTACGTCCTGCGTGGCCGCTTCGATCTCGCGCTCCAGCACGAAGGTGATCGAGCAACGCGACGACCCCTGGCTCGAACTGCATCGCAGTTCGTCGATGCCGTTGATCGTGTTGACGGCCGCCTCGATGGGCTTGGTCACCGTCGTCTCGATTTCCTCGGCGCTGGCGCCCGACAGGGACGTGCTGACCGTCACCGTCGGGTAGTCGGTTTTCGGCATCAGGTCGAGGCCCAGCTGCCGATACGAGAACCAGCCCATGACGATGAGCGCCGCGCTCATCATCACGGCGAAGACGGGACGCCTGACGCTGACATCCGCGAGTTTCACTGTTGGCCTCCCCGCGCGCCGCCGCCCTGGCCCTGCCCGCGCCGGCCGCCGCCACCCTGGCGACCGCCACCTCCGCCCTGCCGGCCCCCGCCCGATCCGCCACCCTGGCGGCCGCCGCCCTCGTCGGTGCCGACCTGCACCCGCACCCCGTTCGCCAGCTCGTTGAGCCGGTTGTCCGCCAGGGTCTCGTCACCCTTCAAACCGTCCACGATCTCCCAGAGCTCGCCCTGGCGCACGCCGAGCGTCACGGTCGTCTGGGCGATCTTGCCGTCACGGATCGCGTAGACGGATGACACACCGGCCAGCGTGGACACCGCGGTGTCCGGCACGGCCAGCACGTTTTCGTCCTTGTTCGTCAGGATGACGCCCTTGGCAAAGAACCCCGGCTTCAACCGCTGGTCCTTGTTCTCGACCAGCGCCTCCACGGTAAACGTGCGCATCACCTGGTCCAGCGCCGGACTGACGTAGGCCACCTTGCCCGTGAACACCGTGTCGCCGTACGACTCCACCCCGAACTGCACGTCCTGCCCGGCCTTGATGACACCGGCGAACTTCTCCTGGATGCCGGTGCGGACCTTCAGCGGGCTGACCCGCACGACGGTGGCCACCGGTGTCCGTTCGCTGATGAACTCGCCGACCTGGACGGGCCGGTCCGAGACCACGCCGGCAAACGGCGCGCGCACCGTCGTGTCCGCCAGTTTCTTCGTGGCCAGGGTGTACGACGCCCGGCGATCCTGAAGCAGCGCCTTCTGACCGCGCGCGGTGTCGGAAGCCGAGTGCCAGGCTGCCTCGGCGACCTTGAGCTTTGTCTCGCTGGTCTGCATCTCGGAGGGTGACACGATGCCGCGCTCCGACAGCTTCTGGGTCCGGTCGGCCGAGGCCTTCGCATCGAGGTACGTGGCGTAGGCATTGCGCACGGACGCGATGTCCTCATCCGCGGGCAGCGTGTCGCTGTCGCCGAGCGGGCCCGTCATCCCGAGCTGCGCCCGCGTCTGCCGCAGCGCGCTTTCGGCGCGGTCGAGTGCGAGCTGGTACTCGCGCTTGTCGAGGACCACCAGCGGCGCCCCGGCCGGGACCGCCGACCCGATCTGGATGGGAATCTCGCGGATCACGCCCGCCGCCTCGGAACTGACCTTCGCCTGGTCGATGGCCATCAGCGTGCCGGAGAGATCGACCTGGCGCTGGATCGCCATGCGCCGGACCTTGGTGATCTTGACATTGATGGCCTGTCGCTCGCGTGGGGGCGGCGCGGCGGTCTTGCAGCCGATGGCGCTCGCCGAAAGCAGGGCGACCGAGACGGCCAGGCCGGTGAGGAGACGGACAGAGTAGGTACGGCGCATAGGATGAATTAAGCTAAACCCAAACAGGACAGTTACTTGGGGGCTGTGACGGTCTTGGGTGCGAGCAGAGAAAACAGTCAGGCACACTCCACCCCCTCCAAGGCAGTAAGGAATTACGACGGAGGTCGCCGCGTGTTTACTGCGGCGCATGCCAGGGAACAGGGGAAAGGCGTGCCCGTCCCCCTATCGCCCGTCCCCCTATCGCCTGACGCCTGACGCCTGATTCTGTTATCCTTCTGCGCCAATACCCCAATGCCGATGGAGGCCACGTGAGCATCTACCTGTACGTGATTCTGGGCTACCTGCTGGTGCTGACCGGCTACAACATCTACCGCTCGCGCCAGATCAAGTCGCAGGACGACTTCATGGTGGCCGGGCGCAGCCTGTCGCTGACCAAGATGGTGTTCACGCTGGTCTGTACGTGGATCGGGTCCGGCACCTTCATTGCCGGCGCGGAGTACGCGTCCTACGCCGGGTGGAGCGCGGTGTGGCAGCCGGCCGGCGCGTTCCTCGGCATCGCCATCATCTACTTCATCGCGGCGCGGATCCGCACCTTCGGCCAGTACACCGTGGGCGACATTCTCGAGGTGCGCTACGGCCGCTTTGCGCGGCTGTTTGGCGCCATCGCGCTCATCATCGCGTTCACGACCATCGTCGCGTACCAGTTCCGCGCGGGCGGCTACATCCTCAATGTCCTGAGCGACGGCCAGATCTCGCTCGAACTGGGGCAGACGATTGCGGCGGCGTTCGTCATTCTGTTCGTCACCATCGGCGGGATGGTGGCCGTGGCGCACACGGACCTGCCGAACGGCATCATCATCGTGTCGTCGTGCCTGCTGGCGGTGCCGTTCGTCATCGCGACGGCGGGCGGCTGGTACCACGCGCACGAGGTGCTGCCCGCGGCCCGCTTCGAGGTGTTCGCCGCCGACTTCGGCAAGTACCCGCCGCTCAAGGCGCTGGCGTACTTCCTGTCCACGTTGCTGCTGCTGATGGGCGTGCAGTCGATGTACCAGAAGTTCTACGCGGCCAAGTCGCCGGCCGAAGCCAAGAAGGCCGTGGCGATCTGGATCGTCGGCACGATCGTCGTCGAGACCATCGTGATTGCGATCGCGGTCTACGCATCGGTCTACAGTACCGAGCACAAGCTGGCCTGGGACGGCCGGGCGCTGGTGTTGAACGCCGCGCGCTACATGGTGCCGCTGCCGGTCGGTGTGCTGCTGCTGGGCGCCGCGTGCGCGGTGGTGCTGTCGACCGGCATGAACTACCTGCTGTCGTCGAGCTCGAACCTGATCCGCGACATCTACCAGGGCATGATCAATCCCCACGCGGATCCCAACAAGATGGTGGCCCTGCAGAAGGTCTTCATCGTCATGATGGGCCTGGTCGCGTTCGCGATGATCTTCATCCCGACCTACCTGCAGTTGAAGGTGTCGGTGCTGCAGTACGCGTACTTCGCCTACACGATGTACGGCGTGGCGGTCACGCCGGCGCTGTTCGCGGCGCTGACCTGGAAGCGCGCCACGTGGCAAGGCGGCGTGGCGTCGATTGTCGGCGGCGCGGTGGCGACGGTGTTCTTCGAATTCGGCCTGCCGGCCATCGCGCCCGACATCATGGAGGCCGCCAACGGCCTGACCGGCGCCGCGGCGATGGCGTCCAACTTCGGGGCCGATCCCTGGGGCATCCCGAGCATCTACCCGTCGGCGATCATCTCGATCGGCCTGCTGGTGATCGTGAGCCTGCTGACGCCGCCGCCGTCGGCGGAGCAGTTGCGGAAGCTGTTCCCGGATCACGTCTGATCCGGCGTCGGGCACCGGTGGGTCCGTGACGCACGAGCCAGGGGCAATCGGACGCTATCGCGTCGAGCGACGCCTGGGAACGGGCGGCATGGGGGCGGTCTATCTGGCGCGCGACCCGGAACTCGACCGCCTGGTGGCGATCAAGCTCGTCAAGGACGATCTCACCGACGAGCCCGAGTTGCGCGAGCGCTTCCTCCGCGAGGCGCGCGCGGCGGCGCGGCTCCGTCATCCCAACATCATCACCATCTTCGATATCGGCGAGTGGGACAACCGGTCCTTCATCGCGATGGAGTACATCGAGGGAGAGAGCCTCGCGGACGTGGCGCGCCGGCAGCCGACGCTCGATCCGGCCTGGGTCCTGCGCTGGATGGAACAGCTGTGCCACGGGCTGGCGCACGCCCACCGCGCCGGCGTCGTGCACCGCGACATCAAGCCCGCCAACCTGATGATCGATCGCGAGGGCACGCTGAAGATCGTCGACTTCGGGATCGCCCGGGCCGGCGAGTCCCAGTTGACGAAGTCTGGTGTGCTCGTGGGCACCGCGAACTACCTGGCACCCGAGCAATTGCTGGGAACGGCCACCGACCATCGGGCTGACATCTTCGCGGTGGGGGCGGTCTTCTACGAACTCCTGAGCGGCCAGAAGGCCTTCCCGGGGACCATCGCAGACGGGCTCTTCAATCGGATCTGCTACGAGGCGCCGCAGCCGCTGGCCGCCCGTTGCCCGGGGCTCGAACCGGACATCGCGCGCATCATCAACGGCGCCATCGAAAAGGACCCGTCCCGGCGCTACCTGGATCTCAGCGCGATGGCCGCGGATATCGCTGGCGTGCTCGCCGGGCGGCCGATCACCGGCCCGGTTCCGGTCGCCCCCGGCGACTCGTCCATGCTCACCATGCCCGCCACGCCCGCGCCTGGCGGCGCGTCCCAGTCCCGCAACCCGACAGCCGAACCATCATCGGGGCGATCGGCGTACGCCGCCGCCGAACGTACCGTGAGTTCGTCGTCGCGCATGAAGACGGACAGCCCCAGCGAACGGCGCCGCTGGGCGGACATCATGATGGATGGCGCGGACCTCGCGCTGCGCGACCGCGACTTCGCCAAGGCACGCAACCTCCTCGACGAAGCCGCCGGCTACGACCCGGGGCTGCCCGGCATCGGCGAGTTGCGTGAGCAGGTCGAGCAGCAGGCGGCGGCGGTCCTCGACGCCGAACGCCGGCACACCGAGGCGGAGGCCGCGCTGGCGGAGGCCAGTTCGTGCCTCGCCCGAGGCGACTTCGCGGCGGCCCGTGCACTGGTCCGGCAGGCGGTCACCGCCGAGCCCACCAACTTCCGGGCGCAGTCGATGGTGGACCGCGTGGCAATCGCGGAAGCATCGGCGCAGTCGCACGTGACCGCGGCCGCTCCGGCGCGGAAGGCCGTGCAGCGGGGTTTCCCCTGGCTTCGCGCGATCGTGATCGTCTCGACGCTGGTGTCGATCGCGGCCATCGCCTACCTGGCCACGCGCTGACGGGCTACTTCACCGCCGGCCGCCTCAGGGCTGCCAGCTTGAATAACTGGAAATTATCCTCGCGCCACCCGGCGCGGAGGCAGGTCGCGATCTGCAGGTCGTGCACGTCCCACAGCCGTTCGTGCTTCAGATCGACGTCGTCGGGGTCCTCGATCCCGGAATTCCACGTTCCGGCGGCGTAGCAGAACGCACCGAGCGCCGAGACCGCGATCGACCACACCAGCAGCAGGACCAGCAGGCCGCGCACGACGCGGCGTGCCGCCAGGCGCGCCAGGCCCACGGCGGCGAACGGGACGAGGAGCGGCAGGATGTCCAGCACGTAGCGCGGGCCGTAGGTGTAGCCCGCCCACCACACGCTGAACGCACTGTAGGTGAGGAACTGCGCCAGCGCGGCGGCGCCGTACCACCGGAGGGCGCGCGAACCCCGGCCCCCGCTGCGTGCGCCGGACAGGCCAGCCAACGCGACGACCACGATCGGGCTGAAGACCAGGATGCCGCGGTTGGGGCTGACGAGCAGCCCGAGCGCGCCAATCCAGGGCTCGCTGCTGAGGGGTCCGGAAACCAGGTGCGTCGCCGGCATCGCCGCCAGCATCGCCATCCTGGGCCCGAGCACGTTGCCGAACCAGTAGAGGCCGACTGCGGCCGTGACGCCGGCGCACGCGGCCAGCGTCCAGAGCCCGACCGCCGCGCGCCAGGTCCGCGCGCGCCAGATCGCCGCGATCGCGAGTACCGCGATCGCGGGTGTGACCTGCGCTCGCGCCATTCCCGCCACGCCGAGCGCCAGGCCGAGCAGCCAGAGCGGCGGAGGCTTTTCGGGGTGCCGTTCGAGCAGATACACCGCAGCCATCAACCCGAAGATCGCCGTCTCGTGTTGCCAGAGGGTCTGGCTGACCGTCGGCCACAGACCTGTGCCGAGGCCGAGACCGATCGCGATCAGAAACGCCTGCAGGTCCGTGGTGCGCCGCCGGGCGGTGAGAAACGCCAGCACGCACGCGAGCGTCGTTATCAGAGAGGCCGTGAGCTTCGCGACGAGCGAGGCGGAGAGCGGGGCAGCCATGTCGATCGCGCCCGTTCGATGGAGCACGGTGCCGACGGCCGCGGCCTCGACGACGGGGGCGAATGAATACGCCGACCGGTAGTGGCCGTCTCGTCCGACGACGATCGACGGCCAGTCGGCGTAGTCCGGCCGCTCCTTGATGCACTGATCCAGGGCAAACGTGCCGCGCAACACGACTTCGCGCGCCGCCAACCGGCTGGGCGCGGAGTCGCCGATGTCGATCTCGCGACCGTTGGCGTTGTAGATCGCGAACACCGCAACGCCTAGAAGCACGGCCGTTAGCGTCGTACGCGTTGCGGACGGTGAGGGGGCAGCCTTCATGGGGTCCGCAAACGAGGACAGTGGCCGTCTCCCGCGGGACACAGGCCGCTGATTTGGCAGGGAATCGGCGTCATTCCGCTCGGCATACGGGTTGCAGTGGAGAGGGTAGCACGTTTGCCTGGGAGGCCCGAGATGCGCAGCCGAACAATCGCTTTCATCCTCGTCGTCACCGTCGCCGCACTCGTGGCGGCACCGCCGGTCGCGTCGGCGCAGGGCTACCGCCATCACCGCCCGAGCACGGCCGCGGTCGTCACGGGTGTGATCCTGGGCGGGCTGTTCGGTTATCTCGCCGTGAAGTCCGAGCCGTGGGACGAGCGGTACTACCCTGCGTATCCGCCACCGCCGCCGGCATACGGGCCGTATCCGCCGGCCGGACCGTGCGCATCGTGCGGCGCGTATCCGTCGTACCCGGCGTATCCGTCGTACCCGGCCTACCAGCCCACACCGCCGCGGCCGCTGCCCACGCCGGGGCCGTATCCGTCACAGTCGTATGACCCGTCAGCGCGGTACTCGCCGAGCACGCCAGGCCAGTACGGACCGCCGCCGGCCGACGTGTATCCGCCGTCAGCCGCCGGCGACGGGCCTGCCGCAGGACTTGAACCCAGCGAGTGGCGGACCGCCGACCCGGGGCGGCCGCCCAACGGGGGATCCGGATCGCTCATGGTGCGCGTCCAGCCCGCAGATGCCGACGTCGTGGTGGATGGGGAGTTGTGGAACCGATCACCCGGTCAGGAACGGCTCGTGGTCACGCTGCCCGCCGGGCCGCACCGCATCGACGTGCGCAAGCCGGGTTACGTGCCGTTTGGCTCGGACGTCAACGTGAAGGCCGGGGAGGCCAGCTCGTTCAACGTGAGCCTGAACGCGCGGTAGCCACCAGCCAGCAGACGGGACAGCCCTGACAGCATCGCGTGCGTGGCCTCCCCGGGAGCACTCCCGGGGAGGTCGGGAACCGTAGCCCCTCGGCGGGCGGCGCCGGGGGCCGTGATAGATTACGGACGCAGCGCGACGCACCCATGCCATCACAGTCGACGACCGCCCGCGAGGCAGCCGGCCAGTTCCTGACGATCGCCTCGGACTTCAGCCTGGGCGATCTCGTCACCGAGTCGGCTCACCCGCGTTCGCTCGACCTCAGCCGGGTCGCGCGCGCGGATACCGCGGCAGGCCTGGCCGTGCTGTTCGACGTCGACGCCGACGTCGTGGCCACCTACGCCACGTGGTCGCGCTCGGAGATGCCCGGTCGGATGGCCGACGCGGCCCGCCGGGCGCTATCGGCGGGCGGCCGCCTCTTCTTTACCGGGTGCGGTGCCACCGGCCGGTTGAGCATTCAGCTCGACGCCATCTGGCGGCGGTTCTGGCGGGATCGTCGGGAGCGGGGGCTGATGGTCCCTGACCCGGATCAGTGGGAGGACCGGACGCGCAGTGTGATGGCCGGTGGCGACTTCGCCCTCATCAAGTCCGTGGAGGGCTTCGAGGACTTCGCGCCCTTCGGCCGGAAGCAGATTGCGGACCTCGGCCTGGCCGGCCGCGACGTGGTGTTTGCGATCACCGAGGGTGGCGAGACCTCGTTTGTGATTGGCACGGCGTGGCAGGGCGTCGAGACCGGCGCCGGGGTCTTTTTCGTCTACAACAACCCCGACGAGGTACTGCGCGCACATGTTCGCCGCAGCCGGGAGGTGATTGACGACCCGCGCATCGAGAAGGTGAACATCACCACGGGCCCGATGGCGATCACCGGTTCGACGAGGATGCAGGCCACCAGCATCGAACTGAGTGTGATGCTGACGGTACTCGAGATGGTGTTGCGCGGCGTGCTCAGCGATCATCGCGCGCTCGACCCGCCGATGGGCCCCGCCGACGCCGTGCCCGCCGAGATGCGGAGCGGCCTGGCCGCCGTGCACGCCGAGTTGTCGACGGCCCGGTTCAGGGCGTCGCTCGCCCGCCTGGTGGAGCGAGAGGAAGCGGTGTACCGGGGCGGCGGGCGCACGTCGTACGGAGCGGGTGCGCTCAGCGTTGACGTGCTGACGGACACTACGGAGCGGAGTCCGACGTTCTGCACGCCGTCGTTCCGCAAGTGGGACGATCGAGACGCGGCCGAGTCGTGGGCGTTTCTGTTCGTGCCGGCATCTACCACCGAAGAGGCGTGGCAGCAGGTGCTGCAGCGGGCGCCGCAGACGATCGAATGGACGCCGGAGGATCTGGCTCGCCTGCTCGACCCGGATGCGGCGGCACGCCAGGCCTCCGTGCTGGAGGGGATTCGCCGGACGGAGTTGATGCGATTCCGGATTGGCCTCGACGGTGTGACGTTCCGGCCTCCGCGGCCGGGCGACCTGACGACCCTCGTCGTGTCTGCGGCCGATGCGCCGGCGCTCGAGAGGCATCCGGCGCATCTGCCCGGCCTGCTGGCGGACGCACGCGCCGCAGGTGCGGCGGCGGCGGTCATTGCCGTCGGAGCCGCCGCCGGGCTCGCGTCACTTGTCGCACGGTCCGGCGGCCGCGGTGCCGACGAGGCGGTCGCGCTGTCCGTTCCGGACGCGCCGTTCCTGCTCGACCCGCTGTCGCGAATTGGCGCCAAGCTGTTGATCAACGCGCTGTCGACGTGCACGATGGTGAGGCTGGGCCGCGTCCTCGGCAATCGCATGATCTGGGTCGTGCCGAGCAACCTGAAGCTCATCGACCGGTCGACGCGTTACATCCGCGATCTGGCCGGCGTCTCGTACGAGGAGGCGTGCCGCACGCTGTTCGACGTGATCGAGTTCATCGATCCGCGGCGGCGGGCCGGGCACGCGTACCCGGCCCCGGTGGGTGTGGCCGTCATGCATCTGCGGCACGGCCTCGACCTGGCCGCCGCGGAAGCGCGATTCGTGGAGGAACTGGTCGGATGAAGACCTTGAAGCGCTACCGGCAGACGGCGATTCCGTACGCGGAGAGTGATACGTGGCGGACGCTCTTCCTCCGCAAGAAGGATCTCCGGCCGGGTGACATCCTGCTGACGTCGTACCCGGCACCCGCCACGCCGGCGGCGCGCGCGGCGGCCGGGGAAGGGCCGTACTCTCACGTCGTGCTGGTGCTGAACAACTCGTTCGTCGTGGAATCGGCTCCCGACGGCGTGTTCTACTCCTCGCTCTGGCCGTTCCGGTTCGAGCGCGATCACCGGGAACCGTTCCTGTGGAATTGCCTCGTGCAGCTCGAGCAGCCGCCGGCGCGGCTCGGACACTTTCGCCACCGTGCCATCTACCGGCTCGACCCGGCGGCCCTCGAGCGCAGTCTCGACGCGCTGCTCGCGACCGAGATCTCGCGAGAGTACCCCGCGCCCTCGGTGGGCATGCCCGCGGGCGGAGAGTCACTGGCCAAGCTCGTGCGCGTGGCCGAGGGCCTCCTCAAGCGGCCCGAGGTGAGCGATCCGGGCGCGTATTGCGCGCAACTGGTGATGAAGTTCCTGGCGGATCTGCGGTTGCCGCTGTTCGAGGAGGACCAGGCTCCGCCGACGGTCACGGCGACCACGCTGGCTCTCTCGCCGCACCTGAAGTTCATCGAGGACAGCCTGTGCGAGCCCGACGAGAACGCCGAGGTCAACGAAACGCTGCTCGAGGAACTGCTGCCGATCGTGAGGCTGGCGCCGCGCCGCGCGCTGCTGAGCGTCGCGCCGGCCCCGGCAGCCGCCCCTCGCAAGGCATCCCGCGCCGCCGCCGCCGACGAAGACGGTGACGCGCCCGCGCCGTCGCCTCGCCGCAAGACACGGGCCTGACCGCATCCACGAAGGCGCCGTTGGTTCGCAGGATCGGCGTCGGAGCTACAACGCCTTCCGGGAGCGATCCCCATCCAAGCGGGCAGGTTGGACCGCATCGAGGAGATCGCGCACGGCTGCCGCCAGGTCGTGGGTGCTGAACGGCTTGCCGAGGAGCCGCCGGGTCGGACCCAGGAACTCGGGGCTGAGGTCAGCGTTGGCATAGCCGGAGACGAACAGCACGCCGCCCGAGAACCGATCGGCCGCGAGCCGTTCGGCGAGTTCGATTCCTCCCATCCTGGGCATGACGACGTCGGTCACCAGGGCATCGACATGCACGTTCGATAGCCGCAATGCATCCACAGCCGCTTCGCCGTCAGGAGCCTCAAGCACGTTGTAGCCCGCACTGGTCAGCGTCCGCGTCACGAGGCGGCGCAGCGATTCGTCATCCTCGACGACCAGCACGTGTTCGCCGCGCCCAGGCCTCGGGCGATCGGGATCGGCTTGGCTGCGTGCGGGCCGAGCGGAATCGTCTGCCGGGAGCCAGACCGAGAACGTGGTGCCCTGGCCGACAACGCTGAAAACGTTGATCTCGCCGCCGCTCTGCTTGACGACGCCGTAGCAGGTGGCGAGCCCAAGCCCAGTTCCCCGTCCCTGCGTCTTGGTGGTGTAGAACGGCTCGAATACCCGGGCGCAGACATCGGGGGGCATGCCTGTGCCGGTGTCGCGGACCGTCAGCACGGCCCAGGTCCCATTACCCGGCCCCGGCTGAGTCACGCCCGGCTTGACATCCCTCGACTCCCGGCGCGTCGTAATCGTCAACTGGCCGCCACCGGGCATGGCGTCCCTCGCGTTCACCGCGAGATTCATCAAGATCTGGGTGAACTGTCCTGCATCGATCCTGACGGACCCGGCGTCTGCGCCGAGGTCGGTTTGCAGTTCAATGCGTTCGCCGATGAGGGGCCTTAGCATTTGGATCACGCGACTCACCAGATCGTTGAGCGCCATCACGCGGGGCGCGATCACCTGGCGCCGCGCGAACGCCAGCAACTGCTGCGTCAGGTCGCCCGCCCGGACGGCCGCTTCTCGGATTTCCTTGACCGACTGCTGCGCCGCGTGGGATTCCGGAATGGCGTCGGCCGCGATGTCGGTGTACCCCAGGATGGCCGTCAGCAGGTTGTTAAAGTCGTGCGCCACCCCGCCCGCCAGCCGCCCGATGCTCTCGAGTTTCTGCGCCTGCAGGAGGCTCTCCTCGAGTTGACGCCGTGCCGTCACGTCGATGTTCACGCCGAGCAGGCGAGTCGGGGGTCGGTTCCCGTCGGCCACGAGTCGCGCCCGGCCGGTCAGCCAGTGTACGGATTGATCCGGCCAGATCACCCTGAACTCGATGTCCAGCTCAGGTCCTCCCAAACCGGCCTGCTCCGTGGCCTCGATCGTGCCGGCCAGGTCGTCCGGGTGGATCCGACTCCGAATCTCGTCGATATGCAATTCCTCTGTCGAGGCATCGAGGCCGAAGAGCGCGGCCTGTCCCTCGAACCAGCGGACGTGACCGGTGCCCAGTTCCATTTCCCAGACTCCCATGTGGGCGGCCTTCTGGGCCAGTCGCAGCCTCGCCGTGCTTTCGCGCAGCGCGCGTTCGGCCGCCCGCCGGTCTTCGATTTCCGCTGCGAGCTCGGAATTCGTCCGCTGCAGGTCCGCCGTGCGCGTCCGGACACGCGCGTCGAGCGTATCGTTGGCACGTTCGACCGCCTGCCGCGCGGCTTCCGTCTCGGCGACCTGGCGCTGCAGGTCGGCTGTCAGGCGTTCCAGGCTGGACTGCTGACGCTGGTTCTCGATGATGACCGCGACGACGTTGATCAGGTTCTCGACGTACGGCCGGTAGGGTTCGAAGGCTGCCGCGTCGGCGACCTCGAGCTCGAAGACGCCGATCGTCCGGCCCTGGATGCGGAGGTCGATGCACTCGCGAGGCAGCGTCCGGGCGGCCGCGTCGGGCGGCACCGTGCGATCACGCGAGCCGAGCGTGCGAGCCACCTGACGCTGCGCGCTGGCGTCAGCCTCCCGTCGTCCGTCGGCCAACACCGCGTCCTCCACAGTCATCGATGCAGCGTGGATTCCGGGGAGGCGCTCGACGCCCGCGCACACAAACTCCGACAGTTGCGTGGCGTTCGTCATGCCGTACGCCGTCGTCTGGACCAGCATCAGCTGGCTCAAGGCTCGCGGATCGGGCCCCGACGCTCCCCCGCTAGTGCTGTCGTGACTGGAACCGCGTGATGAACTCATGCCGGTCCATGTAGTAGGGATTCCACGCCAGCTGTCCGTGTACGAACACGGCGGGATGAACGGAGAGCACGTCGAGCAGCGTCGCTCCGTCAAAGCGCCGCGCATCGTACTCACAGACGGCCGTGCACGGGATGCCCTCGATGTAATCGAGCACCTTGAGTTCGTAATCCATCACCTGTTCGAGCGTCACGCCTCGCCGGTGAATCCACGCCATGTCGCCGGTGATTCTCAAGCCAGAGAAGCCTGCCGCGCAGGACGCCTCCACCATCCCCTTGAGCTGGGACAGAAGGGCATCCGGGGAGAACACCCCGGTCGGACAATAGCTCTCGGCGGCAGACGCCGCAACGAGCCGCGCGGCTGCCAGTTCCCGATCGAGCCCGAGTGCGATTAGCTCCGACACAACCTGTTCCGGCTGATCGGTGTCACACAGGCAGAGCGCTTTGTCGCCACTCTCGATGCCGGTCTGGATGAACCGGGCCCGTACGGCCGACCGATCGGCGTCATCGGCGAAGATATGGCAGACGTGGAGCCCCTCATGGAACCGCCTGTCGCCGATGCCGAACGAGACCTGCCGAACTGGGTGATCCACGGCTTCTCCTCCATCGGTGCAGAGCGGACGGGCCAGCCGAGGATAGCACACGGGGCAGCCAGTACCCCGTTCCCCTTGCCGGAGCTAGCGACCGGCGATCGTCTTCACCAGCCGATAGACGAACTCGCGGCCTTCGAAGAAGGACCTGACGAGCACGCGCTCGTCGCGCCCGTGCGACCGGTCATCGTCGACGTCCGAGCAGATCCCGTCCACGCCGTACGCCGCGAGTTGCCCGGATTGCCTCGGCGCGAGCGCAGCAAAGTAGCCGCGCGCGACGTCGTTCACCTCGATCGGGAATTCCGAGGCGGCGATCCGGGTGAGGGCGGCCGCGCCCTTGTCGTCGGACGTGCCCCGGCCGTAGTAGTAGCCGTCCCGCTCGGTGAACACGAACGGATCCAGTGAGGGTGACCAGTCCTCCTTGCGCGCCTCGACGACGTCGAGATGGGCAAGCAGGAGGATGGGCCGGGCGTTTCCCCGTCCGCGCAGCCGGGCGACCAGGTTGCCCTTCCGCGCGTTCGGTCCCAGCACCTGGACGTCGCCCGCCGGGAACCCGGCCGCGCGCAGGCGGACCGCCATCGCCTCCGCCGCCGTGGTCGTGTTCCCGGTCGAATCGGTCGTGTTGATCTCAATGAGCTGCTTGAGGATGTCCTTCGCGACCGCGTCGTTCGGATTGGCGGGCTGCGCGATCGCCGACCCGGGTACGAGCGCGGCAAGGAGCGCGAACGAGCAGAGGAGTCGCATCCGCGGATTATAAAGGGGGACGGGTCCGGTTTCGAGCCGCTGGAGGCCCACGCGTGAATCTGGGGCGTTTCGGCCGGGCGATTAAATGGTAAAATCCAGGCGCCATCCGGCTGAGTCGGATACTCACTAAGTGCTTTCCGGGAGCCTGGAGCGCGGTGCGCCGCCGGCGGCGGCTTGGCGGTGGACTTGCGCGATCCGGTCTTGCCCCCACGGAGAAGACATGCAGTTGACTCGAGGCGCGGACTACGGCGTGCGGGTAATGATCCAGCTGGCCAGCGCGGATCCGGGCGCGCGGATGAGCCTTGGCGAGTTGGCCGGTGCGGCCGAAGCTCCGCCGGCGTTTCTGTCGAAGGTCCTGCAGCAGCTCGTGCGCACGGGCCTGATCGTGTCGCATCGCGGCAAGCGCGGCGGCTTCTCGCTCGCCAATCACGGGTCCAATCCCTCGCTGCTCGAGATCGTCGACGCGATGGACGGCCTGCCGCCGCTCAACGATTGCCTCAAGACGACGGACCCGTGCGAGCGGGCCACCTGGTGTGGCGCGCACCTGGTGTGGCTGGAAGCGCAGTCGCGGATGCGGGAAGTGCTCGCGGGAGCGACGCTCGACACGCTGGTCAGCATGACGCGGACGCGGCGGACGCAGGCGGGCTTGAACTGAGTGTCCCGGGGGGCTGTGCCCGCGTTGGCGTCCGAGCGCCGGCGCGCGAATGCGAGGTCGTGACGTGCGGCGAGCGATGACCTTCGGAGTGTGCGTCCTGGTGGCGGGGGTCGCCGCATGCCAGCACTCGCTCACGGCGCCCTCGCCGGCGCCGACCATCTCCGGTATCAGTCCCACGCTTGGACACATCGGCGACACGATCACGGTGACCGGAACGGGATTCACACCAACCGGCAACGCCATCCAGTTGGGCAGCGGGTACGTGCTCGGCGTGCCGTCGACGGAGGGAAAGACACTCAGGCTTGTCCTACCGGCGTACCTTGGGGCGTGCCCCCCGTCCGCGGGTGCCTGCGCCGCTCTGGCGCTCCAGGTGTCGCCCGGGACCTATCAACTGTCCGTCGTCAATGAGCACGGCACCAGCAATTCGGTGCCATTCACGAACATCCAGACCTGAACCGCCGTCGCGTCAACAAGGGAGCGTGGCGATCCGGACCCGGCACTGAACGCCGGACGCCCTGACGATTGACCGCATGCATGACAGACGCGAACCAGAACCGGACCGCCCAGATTCCCCCGATCCCGGCCGACTCCTGAACAACTGGAAGGAGATCGCGGACTACCTCGGGGTCAGTGTCCGCACGGCGCATCGATGGGAGGCCGAGGCCCAGATGCCGATCCACCGGGCGGCCACCGGCCATGCGTACGCGATCGCGGAGGAGCTCGACCGGTGGCGGCGAGGCCGGGTCGAGAAACCCGGCAGACCGTGGACGACGTGGGCCCTCCCGATCGCGGGCGTCCTCGTGCTGATGGCCTGCGGCGTCGTGATCTGGCGGATCGCGTCGATCGGTCCGCCCGCCAGCGTGGCGTTCACCGGCGAGACCATGGTGGTGCTGGATGCCCGCGGGCGGTTGCGCTGGTCAACGACGGTCCCCGGCCTGCGGGAAGTCCCGGGGTTGGGATGGGAGGTGAGCGCCTCCGAGCGCGTCCTCGTCGCGGACATTGACGGCGACGGTCAGACCGAAGTGGCCCTGGGCTTCCACGCGGATGCCAGCATCGGCTTGCCCGGCAAGTTGATCTGCTATGGCCAGGATGGCCGCGTGCGATGGGAGCACACGCTCGGCCGGGTCATCCGTGACGTGTACGGGGAGTATCCGCAGAACTACATCCTGCACATGCTCCGGGTCGTCCAGGTTGACGGCCAGCCGCTCCTGCTGGCGGTGGCCCAGCAGTTGCGGTGGCATCCGTGCGTGGTGGCGCTGATCGACCCGCGGACAGGCAGGACGGTCGAGGAGTTCTGGCATCCCGGCGTGCTGACGCACGCGGTGGTGGCCGACATGAACGGCGACGGCACCGACGAGTTGCTGCTGGCCGGTCTCAACAATCCCGGGCCCGGCCTCGGGGTGCCGGTGGCGATGGCACTCCGGCTGCCGTTCTCCCGCACGCCGGCCGTGGCGACGTCGCAATTGGCGGCCTACAGCAGCGGCGGCCCGTACGCGTACGTGGTGATGCCGCGTCCGGACGTGCTGTCGGCCGAGGGAGGCGTGGCCGTGGTGGCCGATCTCCTGTTCGAACCGCCGCGCACGATCGTCGTTCACAGTCGGTATGCGCGAAAAGCGAACAGCCCGCTGACCTATCGATTCGATCAGGGGCTGCACCTCGAGGCGTTGTTCATGCCCCGCGAATTCGAGGCGATCCACGGCACGCTCGCGAAGAGCGGGGCCCTCGACCATGTCTTCGACGCACGTGAGCGGGCGCAACTGGAACGGGTGCAGCCCTTTGCATTCGTGCCCGACGGCAACGCGTTGCCGGCCCGCTGACCGGTGCCATCGTGTGGCGCGCGCGGCGGGGACGGACTACGCGTGGATGCCAGGCGCTTCGTGTCCCGTGCGCGCCACGTACTCGATGTACGACCCCGGGTACGCGTGCGGGTGCGCATCCTGCCCGGACTCTCCGCCCAGTTCCAGCACGCGGTTGCTGAGGCCGCGCAGGAAGGCGCGGTCGTGCGACACGAACAGCATGGTGCCCTCGAACCCCGCGAGCGCGGCGACGAGCATTTCCTTCGTCGCCAGGTCCAGGTGGTTCGTCGGCTCGTCGAGAACCAGGAAGTTGGGCGGGTTGAGCAGCATCCGCGCCATCACCAGCCTCGTCTTCTCGCCGCCTGACAGGGCCCGGACCTTCTTGTCGATCTCGTCGCCCGAGAACTGGAACGCGCCGGCCAGGTTGCGCAGCGACCCGATCGACTCGTGCGGAAAGTCCCGCTGAAGCTGCTCGTCGATCGTGAGGTCCGGGTCGAGCACGTCGAGCGCCTGCTGGGAGAAGTACCCCATCTGCAGGCTCGCGCCGAGCCGGATGGCGCCGGCATCCGGCTCCAGGACGCCCGCAACCATCTTCAGGAGCGTCGTCTTGCCGGCGCCGTTGCGGCCCATCACGGCCCAGCGCTCGCCGCGGCGGATGGTGAGGTTCAGGCCGTCGTAGATGACGCGGCGGCCGTACGTCTTGCCGACGCCCTCGATGGTGGCCACCAGGTCACCGGACCGGGCCGGGGTCCGGAAGTCGAACTTCACGACCTTCCGCTTCTTCGGCAGCTCGATCTTCTCGATCTTGTCGAGCGCTTTCACCCGGCTCTGCACCTGTGCCGCCTTGGCCGCGTGCGCCGAGAACCGCTCGATGAAGCGGCGCTCCTTGGCCAGCATGGCCTGCTGCCGGGCGTACGCCGCCTCGCGGTTCGATTCGCGGATCGCGCGCTCGCGTTCGTAGAAGTCGTAGTTGCCCGAGTAGACGGTGACTTCCCCGTCGTCGATCTCGGCGATCTTCGACACGACGCGGTTCATAAACTCGCGGTCGTGCGACGTCATCAGCAGCGCGCCCTGGTACGTCCGCAGGAACTGCTCGAGCCAGATGATGGACTCGATGTCGAGATGGTTGGTCGGTTCGTCCATCAGCAGGACATCCGGCCGGCCCACCAGGACGCGCGCCATCGCTACGCGCATCTTCCAGCCGCCGGAGAGGGCGCCCACGTCGCCGTCGATGCGCTCGTCGTCGAAGCCGAGGCCGTGCAGCACTTCCCGGGCCTGCGCCTCGAGCGCGTACCCGCCGAGATGTTCGTACTCCTCCTGCACGTGGCCGAACCGCTCCAGGATGGCGTCGAGTTCGCCCGCGCGGCCGGGATCCGCCATGCCGTGCTGCAGCGCTTCCAGCTCGTGGTGCAGATCGCCCACCCGGCCGGACCCGGCAATCGTCTCGTCGATGACGGATCGCCCCGCCATCTCCTCGGTGTCCTGGCGGAAGTAGCCGATGGTGACGCGCTTGGGCACGGAGACATCGCCCTCGTCGGGTGACTCTTCACCGACGATCATCCGGAAGAGGGTCGTCTTGCCGGACCCGTTCGGACCGACGAGGCCCACCCGCTCGCCGGGATTGAGCTGGAACGACGCGTCGACGAAGAGCACCTGCCGTCCGTACTGCTTGCTGATGCGGTTGAAAGCGATCATGGGAACTCGAAAGCGTAGCACGTGGAGGCGATAGGCTAAAGGCGAAAGGGCAAAGGGCAAAGGCCAAAGGCCAAAGAGCTTCCGCCTTCCGCCTTTCCCCTTCCGCCTAAAGTAAACTATCCGTGTTCCCCGTCCCTCCCGGAGGTTATCCGTGAAGAAGTCCGCACTGATCCTCGTCCTCGTGGCGCTTTGCGCCTCGCTCTCGGCCCAGGCTCCCCGCGAGCAGGAGACCGCCGCGTGGCAGCGCCAGGCCGCCGGCATCACGATCGTCCGCGACGACTGGGGCATCGCGCACGTTTATGGCAAGACGGATGCCGACGCCGTCTTCGGCGTGATCTACGCCCAGGCCGAAGACGATTTCAACCGTGTCGAGACGAACTTCATCAACGCGATGGGCCGGCTGGCCGAGGCGGACGGGGAGGGCGAGATCTACCGCGACCTGCGGATGAAGATCTTCATCGATCCGGACTCGCTCAAGGCTCAGTACCAGGCCGCCCCGGCCTGGCTGCAGGGGCTCATGCGCGCATGGGCGGACGGTCTGAACTTCTACCTCTCCCGGCATCCGGAGGTGAAGCCCCGGGTCATCACGCGATTCGAGCCCTGGATGGCGCTCAGCTACAGTGAGGGCAGCATCGGCGGCGACATCGAGCGAGTCGCGCTGGGACCGCTGCAGGCGTTCTACGGCAAGACGCCGGTGCCCGCGTCGGCCCCGGATGAGGAGCCGCTCTACGAGGAACCCCGCGGCTCGAACGGCGCGGCGATCGCGCCCGCCAACACCGCCGGGAAGCACGCGCTGCTGCTGATCAACCCGCATACGTCCTTCTTCTTCCGGTCCGAGGCCCAGATGGTGAGCGGCGAAGGCCTGAACGCGTACGGCGCGATTACCTGGGGGCAGTTCTTCATCTACCAGGGCTTCAACGACCGCCTCGGCTGGATGCATACGTCGAGCGGCGTCGACGCGATTGACGAGTATCTCGAGACCGTCGTCAAGAAGGGTGACCAGTACGTCTCGACGTACGGCAACGAGGAACGCCCGATCACGGCGTCGACGATCACGGTGCCGTACAAGACGCCGACCGGGATGGCGAAAAAGACGTTCACGGTCTACCGCAGTCTCCACGGGCCGATCGTCCGCGAGGCCAACGGCAAGTGGGTGGCCGTGCGCATGATGCAGGAGCCGCTGAAGGCGCTGACGCAGTCGTACTCCCGCACCAAGGCGCGTGACTACACGGCCTTCCGTCAGACGATGGAACTGCATACGAATTCGTCGAACAACACGATCTACGCGGATGCCGACGGCAACATCGCGTACTTCCACGGCAACTTCGTTCCGAAGCGCGACCCGAAGTTCGACTGGACGAAGCCGGTGGACGGCAGCGACCCCGCGACGGACTGGAAGGGCCTGCTATCGGTGGACGAGACCCCGATGTTGTTCAACCCGGCGAGCGGGTGGCTCTACAACAGCAACAACTGGCCGTGGTCGGCCGCCGGCGCCAGCAGCCAGAAGCGCCAGGACTTTCCGGCGTATGTCGAGACCGGGGGCGCCGAATCCCCGCGCGGCTATCACGCGCTGCGCGTGTTCGATGGCAAGAAGGGCTTCACGCTGGACTCCCTCGTGGCCGCCGCCTACGACAGTTACCTGCCGGCGTTCGAGCCGCTGATGCCGGCGCTGGTGAAGGCGTGGGACGGGCTCGCCGGCGACAACCCGCTCAAGGCGAAGACCGCAGAGCAAGTAGCGGTGCTGCGGGCGTGGGATTGCCGGTGGAGCGTGGACTCGATCGGGACGACGCTCGCCGTGTTCTGGGCCGAGGACGCCACGCGCCGGGTCGCGGCCGAGGCGAGGAAGGCCGGCGTGTCGGCGGACGAGTTCCTGGCGAAGCACGCGGGCGCCAACCAGTTGCTCGAGCCGCTCGCGGCGGCCTCGGTCAAGTTGACCGCGGACTTCGGCTCGTGGAAGACGGCCTGGGGCGACATCAACCGCTTCCAGCGCCTCACGGGTGACATCGTCCAGCCGTTCAACGACGCCGGGCCGAGCCTGCCCGTGGGCTTTACGTCCGCGCGGTGGGGGTCACTGGCGTCCTTCGGCGCGCGGGCCTACAGCGGCACGAAGAAATGGTACGGGACCAGTGGCAATAGTTTCGTGGCGGTCGTGGAGTTCGGCGATCAGGTGAAAGCCCGGGCGGTGTCGGCCGGCGGGGAGAACGGCGACCCGACGTCGAGGCATTTTAACGACCAGGCGAAGCGGTACAGCACAGGCGACCTGCGCGAGGTGTACTTCTACAAGTCGCAACTCGAGGGTCACACCGAGCGCACGTATCACCCGGGCGACGCCGTCACGCGGTAGGTGGACGGGAGGCCTGGGAGCGCCAGGCTCCAGCCTGGCTTCGAATCTGAGGGCATGACATGACAGTCCGTTCCCTTGCGATCGTGTTGGCGTGCGTCGCGGTGACCCAGGTGTCGGCCTCCGGGCTGACGCCGATCGAACAGAAGATCGTGGCGTCAATCGACGCGCGGCGCGACGCCGCCATCGACCTGCTCGCGCGGTCGGTCAACATCCAGAGTGCCACCGAGAACAAGGCGGGCGTGAAGGCGGTGGCCGACCTCTACGCCGCCGAACTGGCTCCGCTCGGATTCGACACCCGCTGGGTCGACCTGTCCGCGGTCGGCCGGGCGGGGCATTTCGTGGCCGAGCACCCGGGCACGAAGGGGACGCGGGTGCTCGTCATCGGGCATCTGGACACCGTGCTGCAGGGCGAGCCGTTCCGTCGCGACGGGAAGCGGGGCTACGGCAGCGGGTCGGCCGACATGAAGTCCGGCAACGCGATTGCCATCGAGGCGCTGCGCGCCCTGCACGCGGCCGGCCAGCTCGTCGATCGCCAGGTGATCGTGATTTTCACCGGCGATGAGGAAGACACGGGCAAGCCGTACGACGTGAGCCGCGCCGCGCTCATCGAGGCGGCGAAGCGCAGCGACGTGGCGCTGGCCTTCGAGGGCTACGAGCCCGGCACGGCGGTGGTCGGCCGCCGGGGCTTCAGCTCGTGGCGGCTCGACGTGACCGGTTCGCAGGGCCATTCCTCGACGATCTTCGGCGAGGATCGGGGTGCCGGCGCGGTGTTCGAGGCGGCCCGCATCCTCAACACCTTCTACACCGAACTGCGGGAGCCGTACCTGACCTTCAATCCCAGCGTGATTGCGGGCGGCACCGCGGTCAAGTACGACGAGGCGACCTTCACGGGCACGGCCACGGGCAAGACGAACGTCGTCCCGAAGTCCGTCGTTGTCGAAGGCGACATGCGGTTCCTGACGCGGGACCAGCTGGACAAGGCCCGGGCCAGGATGAAGGCCATCGTGGCGGCCAGCCTGGCCAGGACGTCCGCGACCATCGCGTTCACGGATGGCATGCCGTCGATGGCGCCGACCGACGGCAACCGGGCCCTGCTGACCGCCATCGACCAGGTGTCGCGCGACCTGGGCACGGGGCCGATCGTCGCGCACGATCCGTCCAAGCGTGGCGCGGGCGATATTTCGTTCGTCGCGTCACTCGTCTCCGGCCTGGACGGCCTCGGCGGGCTGGGCGCCCAGGAGCACGCGCCCGGAGAGTGGACGGATCTCGACGAGATGCTCGTGCTCACGAAGCGGGCGGCGTTGTTGATGGATCGGGTCATGTGGCGCGATCGCGCCGCGAAGTAAAGTCGCGTCGCGGGTGACGGAGGACACATCATGCACAGGCGTAGCCTCGCGGTGGCGGTGATCCTGACCGCGTGTTCGATGGCCGTTGGCGCCAGGGGGCAACAGCCGCCGCCAGGCGCCAAGCCTGAGGCGATGTCCCTGCTCGGCAAGCCGCTCTACCAGATCGCACTGGCCCCGGACGCGAAGACGTCGGCCGAGGCCGCCCTGGCGCAGGCGCGCGAAGCGGTCGCCAAGGCCCCGGGCAGCGCGGACGCCGCGCTCTGGCTGGGACGCCGGCTGGCGGCGGCCGGGCGCGTGCGGGACGCCATCGACGTGTTGACGCGCGGGGCCGAAAAGTTCCCCGCCGACGCGCGCTTCCTGCGCCATCGCGGCCACCGGTACGTGAGCGTGCGCGAATTCGACATGGCGATTGCGGATCTCTCGAAGGCCGTGGAACTGAGAAGCGGCAAGCCCGACGAACCGGAGCCGTCGACGGGGGATCCCGCCGTGATCTCGAGCGAATCACTGCACTACGCCATCTACTACCACCTGGGACTGGCGCACTACCTCAAGGGCGATTTCGAGAAGGCGCTGACCGTCTACCGGCAGTGCCTGGCCGTGGCGAAGGGCCCGACGGGCAACGACGACGAGATCGCCGGCGCGAGCGACTGGCTGTACATGACGCTGCGCCGTCTGGGCCGCACGGAGGAAGCCGCGAAGGTCCTCGAGCCGATCGTGCCCGGCATGAAGGTGAAGGACGACCAGCAGTACTACGACCGGCTGTTCATGTACAAGGGGCTGAAGAAGCCTGACGACATCCTGAAGCCGGGCGCCGACCCCGTGTCGGCGGCGACGCTGGCGTACGGCGTCGCGAACTACTACCTCTACAACGGCCGCAAGAACGAGGCAATGACGCTGTTCGAGCAGATCGTCACCGGGCCCAACTGGATGCCCTTCGGGTTCATCGCGGCCGAGGCCGAACTGGCGCGGATGAAGTAGGGAGGGCGTCAGGCGCCCGAGAGAATGGTGCCCGCCAGTTCCTTGACCAGCTTGGCGGCCACGCGCGAGGTGTGCCCGTGCGGGTCCTGGCGTGGATTCAGTTCGACGATGTCGGCGCCGATCACGGTCCCGGCGCAGCCGTGGATCAGCGAGATGACGTCCCTCACGCTGAGACCGCCCGGTTCCGGGTGTGACACGCCTGGCGCGAACGCCGGGTCCAGCCCGTCGAGGTCAATCGAGAGGTAGACCGGTTCTTCGATGGCTGGCCGATCCCCGCGCGCCCACCGGGACATGTCGATGACGTCGACACCGAATCGGTCGGCTTGCTCGCGCTGACGGCGATTCATCGTGCGGATGCCCACCTGAACGAGCCTCGATACGAGGCCGTCCTCCATGATCCGGGCGAACGGACAGGCGTGGGACCAGCGGTTGCCGTTGAACTCGTCGTACAGGTCCGGATGAGCGTCGATGTGCAGAATCGAAAACGGCGCCACCGCCCGGCGCAGGCCCCGGACCGCAGGCTCGGTCACGGCGTGATCGCCGCCGAGGATCACCGGTACGACCCGGCGGCGGGCCAGCGCGTCCACGGCATCCGCCACCTGGGTGCGACAGGCGCCGGGCGACTCCGGATCGTCAAGCGCGAGATCACCGGCGTCGACCAACCCCTCCGGGCCGCACACGTCCACACCCAGCTCCGACCAGGTGTTCGTGGCGTCGCCGTGCAACGCCGCCCGGATGCGCGCAGGCGCGTCGGCCGCGCCGCGCAGGAACGAGGAGGCCGCATCATAGGGCACGCCGAAAAGTGCTGGCCGCATCAGGCGGGTCCCCCCGGTCGTCGGTCGGCCGGCGCGATCACCACGAGGTGGCGCGAGGTCGCGCCTCTCACGGCGCGCTGCGGAATGGACCGGTCGAAGTTGGCCATCGTCCCGTCGGCTCAGGCGTCCCGCAGTTGATTGACCAGATTCATGGTTGGATGGCTGGTGCTCACGTGGCGCAGCGGCAGGACTGGACCGCCATTGCGCATGTCCGGATCATCACGCGTCGCCCGATACATGTCAATTCATGCGGTCCGCGTTCCTGATACGATCCGGTTATTGTGCGGCGGCGAGCGAAGACTGCGTCTGGTCGGAACCGGGAAGCCTCCCGTCCCTCGGCCCGGATCGGCGTCCGGATACCCGGCGTCCTCCTCGCGGCGCTGATTCTCGGCGCGGTCTGTACGGTCGTCTTCTGGAACAGTTTCAGCGCCGCGTTCCTGCTCGACAACCAGTCGATCATCCTGGGGGATCCCAGGCTTCGGGCGCTCGACTGGGATCACGTCCGCGACATCTTCACGCGCCCCTATTGGTGGCCGGCCCTCGAGAGCCGGCTGTTCCGGCCCGTCACCACGCTGACCTACGCAGTCAATTTCAGCGGACTCGGCAACGCCGCGGACCCGTTCGGCTACCACGTCGTCAATCTGGCGCTGCACTGGATCAATGCCCTGCTGGCGTTCGCGCTCGTGCGCGCCGTGTCGGGCCGGTGGTGGGCGGCCGTCGCCGCTGCCGCCCTGTTCACCGTGCATCCGCTGACCGTGGAATCCGTCACTAACGTCGTGGGCCGCGCCGATCTGCTGGCCGCGATGTCCGTGCTGTCCGGCGTGCTGATCTACCGCCGGTTCCTCCAGGCGTCCGGGCGCCGCGCGATCGCGTGGCTCCCGGTTCTCGCCGCGGCCTTCTGTGCCGGCGTCTTTTCCAAGGAGAGTGCCGTGGTCCTGCCGGGCATCATGCTCGCGCACGACCTGGCGTTTCCGCCGGTGGCCGCCGGCCGTGCGATCGAAAGGTGGCGCAGGTCGCTGGCGCGCGTCTGGCCGGCCTATCTGGCCATCCTGCCCGGCCTGCTGATTCTGGCGTGGGCCCGGTGGACGTTGTTTCACGCCTCGCCGCTGTTCGGCGAATTCGGTTCCGACAACCCGATCGCCCTGGCGCCGACGGCCACCGCCGTGATGACGGCGATCAAGGTCATCGGATACGACCTGGCCCTGGTCGTCTGGCCGGCGCATCTCTCCTGCGACTACTCCTACAACGCGGTCACGCTGTTTGGCTGGACGTTGACGGCGGGGCAGGACGCGCACGCTTGGCTCTCGCTGCTGGTCGCGTGCGCCCTGGCCGCACTGGCCGTGCTCGCGTGGCGACGCACGACGCAGCGCGCCGTGTTCTTCTGCATGGCGTTTGCTGCCGTGGCGTGGCTGCCGACGTCCAACCTGCTGTTTCCGATCGGCACCATCATGGCCGAGCGCCTGATGTACCTGCCCCTCGTCGGGATGGCAGGCGCCATGGCGCTGGTCGCGGCAGGACTGGTTGAGACGCGCGCCGCCGCGGCGCGCGCCACCCCACGAACGGTGGCGGCCCTCACGGTCATCGTGACCGTCGCGGTCCTGGCCATGCTGGCCGCCCGGACGATGGTCCGGAACGAGGATTGGCGGAGCAACGCCCGGCTCTGGGACTCGTCCGCCGAAGCCGCGCCAGACAGCATCAAGGTGATTCGCGGGCAGGCGCTGGCGGTGATGACAGAGGATGCGTCAGGCGGAAGGGCCGACGAGGCGATCGCGATCCTGTTGCGCGCCGTGCGCCTGCTCGACGCGCATCCGCTCCCGACCATTCACACGCCGGCTGCGCTGTATCAGGACCTCGGCAGTTACCTGGCGGCGAAGGCCACGCGGCTGGCGCAGCGGGGCGATCAGGCGGATGCGCAGGCCGTGCTGCGCGAAGCGCTGCCCCGGTTCGAGCGAGCGGCCGAGATCGATCGCGCGATCAACGAAGAAGGGAAGCGCAGGCTCGCCCTAGACGGTGTGCCTGCCGATCGCATTCACGACACCGGCACAGGGAGCATCTACCGGTATCTGGGCACCACCTACGGGTTGCTTGGCGATCCGGCCCGCGCGGCATCGACGTTCGCCTATCTCGAACACATCCATCCGGACAGCGACGACGCCCACTACTCGCGGGGCATGGCCGAGGGGGCGCTGGCCGGCGCCGAGCGGGCACAGGGCCGGGTTGATGCCTGGCGCCTGCATCTCGATCGGGCCGCCACCAGCCTGATCCAGGCGACGGTGCTGAGCCCCGAGCACGCCGGCGCGTGGCTGACGCTCGAGCGCGTGTATGGCAGCCTCGCGCCCGGCGTCACGGCGATCCGCACGGCGGGCGGGCGCTTCGAACTCAATCGCGCCGAGCTGCTCGTGCAGCGGCACTTCCGGGACGCGTGCGGGCAACTCGTGCGACAGTTCCGCGAGGCGGGCCTGGCGGACGCGCGGCTGGCTCCGTGCACCGAGCCCTAGAAGTAACGCTTCCAGTCGAATACCAGCCGGACCCGGGCGGACCAGATCTTCTTCAGTTCGGGCGTCGCCGAGGTGTACGGCGGGACCACCGCGACGCTGTTTGGCACATCGACGCCGATCCCGAGCTGGAACAACAGGCTTGACGACCGGCTCGTCGCGTATTCGCGGAACGGGCGATACTCCAGGATGGGGATGTCCCAGTCGATCGACCGGAACTCCGTCGGCACGATCGTGCCGGCGGATGGCGTGTAGATGAGGATCACGTCCTTGCCCGTGGCGTAGCCGTAGAACGTGGCGCCCAGTTCCCGCCCCAGCACGAATTGCATGCGGCCGATCGGGGTACCGAAACTCGCCTCCACGCCGCCCGCGCCGCCGTTGGCCGCGGAGATCGCCATCCGTTTCAACAGCTCTGGCGCGGTGAACGCCAGGATCGGCGCGGCCACGATCAGATCGCCGGGGATCAGCCAGAAAGGCAGACGCACGCGAGTGGACACGCCCTGGCGGGCCGGGGACCGCGGCAGGATGCCGGTCAGCGAGTCTCCCCCGCAGCCGATCAGCGGGCACTCGCTCCTGGTGCTGGCCCGGAACGTGAGGCCGACGTCCAGGAAGATCTGTGCGGCGCTGCGCTCGGTCAGGAGCGCCTCGAGGCCCAGGCCCGTCCGGAAGCCGAAGTTCAGCAGCCCGTTGGCGCGCACCGGGATGGCGGATGTGTCGAACGCGCCGTTGGCGATCGCCAGCTGAAAACCGCCCGTGATCCCGGCAAACGGGCCGATCTCGGCGCGGTACCTGGGCAGCGACCCCAGCCCTTCGCCAAGGCCGGGGACCGGCGTCTGACGGAGCACGGCGAGCAGTTCCGGTTCGATGGCCTTGATGAGCGAGCCGTGCGCTTCGGCCGGCAGCGTGGTGGCCTTGCACGTTTCGACGCCCCCCGTCAGCTGCACCACCGGGCCGTTGAGCGCCGCGACGGTTTTGCCCTCCAGCGACTCGGGGTTCATCGCGCTCAGGAACTGCTCGAGGCTCAGCCGTGCCACGGGCGCGGCCGTCTCGACGTCTTCCGGCCGCATGTGCGAGTCGCCTGCCATGACGAGGGGGCGGCCCGCCCACGTGGATGCGGCCAAGCCCTGTTCGTTGTAGAAGTCGTGCGTGCCTTTGCGGGTGGGCATCTTGCCCCACGTGCCGGCGACGTGACCGGAGGCAAAGGCGTCCTGCAGAAAGTGCATGCCGTACATCTCGGCAGCCAGCGCTTTGCGCGCCAAGTCACCCTGTTCGGCCGGCGACAGTCCCGGCTGCATGGCCCGGCTGGCGAGCTTCATGGCAATGACGTGGTTGTACAGCCAGATCCCGATGACGTTCAGCTCCACACCCGGCGCCACCGTTTCGGACAAATACTGCAACGGGTCCGCATTCTTCCGGGCCAGCATGAAGTGCGCGCTGTTCGCGCCAGCGCGCGTGCTGTAGGCCTTGTCCACCCGCTCGAAATCCAGGTCCGAGTGGCGCGTGAGACTGATGCGTTCGGCCGGGGTCATTGCGGCGCGCAGGTGGAGTTCCAGGCGCGACGCCACGCGCGCGACGTCCATCACCCACTTCTCGTTCAGGACCGAGTTCATCAGGTCGCCCGCGGAACAGGAATGATCGCCGGAGAGCGCCGCCAGTGCTGCGAGGTCGATGCAACCCGGGTTCATGCCCTGGTCGCCGGCCCACGGCTGCTCGCACAGGCGATCTTCGTGTCCGACGCGGGCGATCGCCCACAATTCACTCAGGGCCTTCGCCTGCTCGGGCGGGAGGCCCGCAATCGTCGCCCCGGCGATCGCCCGATGTTCCGGGTGGACCCAGGCGTAGGCAGCTGGTGCTGCGGTGGCGAGGCCGGCCGCGGCCAGGATGAGTGTGCGCAACCAGTTGCGTCTCGGCACAGAGCCTCCTACGCGAAGAGGATTCCGATGATCTCCGGCCGTTCAGGGGCGCCGGCGGGGCGGTCCGCCCGGGGCGTGCTTGTCCAGGATGGCCTGGAACCTGGCGGCGCTTCCCGACTTGGAGAAGTGCGCGGGCCCGCCGGGCCGCCGTGGCCGCGGCCCCTGGCCGCCGGCTTTCGGTCCGTGCCCGCCGGGCTTGGGCCCGTGGCCGCCCGGCTTGCTGTGCCCGTCGCGTCGGGGGCCGCGTGCCGCACGCATAGCGGCCAGCCGGTCCCGCAACGGGATCTCCAGCCGCTCGGCGGTACTCTTGCTGTAGTCGAAATCGGGCAGCGTGATGCGCGGCAACGACTTCCCGATGGCGCGCTCGATGGCGCGCAGATCCTGTTCCTCGTCCGGCGCGACCAGCGTGAACGCGTCACCCGTCGCATCCGCCCGCGCCGTGCGTCCGACCCGGTGGATGTAGGCGTCCGGATCGGCCGGCACGTCGAAGTTGACGACGTGTCCGAGCGCCTCCACGTCGATGCCTCGCGCGACGATGTCCGTGGCCACCAGCACGCGGAACTGCCCGTCCTTGAACCCGTTTAGCGCGGCGGTCCGCTGCCCCTGGCTCCGGTTGCCGTGGATGCGTGCCGTCGAGATCCCCGCCCGTTCCACGACGTCGGCCAGGCGGTTGGCGCGGTGCTTGGTTCGCGTGAAGACGATCGCGTCGGCGATGATGTCGCGCTTCAGCAGTTCGACGAGCAGGGCCGCCTTGCGATCCTGCGCGACGGGATAGACGGCCTGCGTAATCCCCACCGCGGGCGCGGACTTTCGTTCGAGGTTGATGGTGACCGGGTCTCGCAGCATCTCGCCGGCCAGTTTGACGATGTCACGGGGCATCGTCGCGCTGAAGAACAGCGTCTGCCGCTTGTTCGGGATTTGCGCAAGGATACGTCGGATGTCCGGGAGGAACCCCATGTCGAGCATCCGGTCGGCTTCGTCGAGCACCAGCACTTCGAGGGCGCTCAGCCGGGCGTACGGATGACGCAGGTGGTCGAGCAGCCGGCCTGGCGTCGCGATCAGCACGTTGACGCCCGATCGGAACGCATGTTCCTGCGCGCCCATCCCGACGCCACCAAAGACGGCAGCCCCCGTGATGGGCGTGTGAACGGCCAGGTCTTCGAGGTGCGCCTGGATCTGCGCCGCCAGTTCCCGCGTGGGCGTCAGCACGAGCGCCCGTGTCTGGCGCTTCGGCGTGGCCATCAGGCGGTTGAGGATCGGGAGAATGAACGCGGCCGTCTTGCCGCTGCCGGTCATGGCGCACGCCATGATGTCCTTGCCCGCGGCGGCCGCGGGAATCGCCTGTTCCTGTATCGGCGTCGGGCGCTGGAATCCGAGTTCCTTGACGCCGCGCAGGAGATCCGGGTGAAGCGGAAATGAAGAAAATGGCATTGTAATTACTTCGCGTTCTTGGGGACCAGGCCGCTCTTGCGCATCTCCGCAATTGCGTCCTCGACGATTTCCTTGACGATCTTCTGGGCGTCCTTCGGGTTGGTCTGCTCGCTGAAAGCCGCCCACACCAGCCTGTCCTTCACGAGGTCGTACACCAGCACCTCGATCGCGACGACAAGGGCAACGGTCAGAACACCGCACATGAAGGAGCCGCCCCTCGAAGCACTATATCCCGACCGACGCTGAAATGGGCGCCGGGCGTTCTGGGCCTGCCGGCCCTAAGGGATGATTCCTCGCGTCCGAACGCGGTGCAGGCATGGGTTCGTTTCGTAAGGGCCCCAGGTGTCGTGCTGGACCGAAAACTTGCTATGCTCAATAATTGCCCCGACGATTGGGACCAGTGTAGGCGGCGAGCGGTGGCTGCAGTGAGTCGGCAATGTTCACTCGGATGCCGGCCAGAGTCTTCATACACGAAGGAGACGGGATATGCGCGTCCGTAAATGGCTCGTGATTGCGGCGCTGGTTGCGGCGGCGGTTCCCGCGGCGGCGCAGGAAGAAGAAAAGAGGGTCAATCTCAACATCGGAGGCGGCTTCACGTTTGCCACCGGGACGGTTCGTGATCACCTGGGCGACGGGTACAATTTCAATATCGGTCTCATCTTCAACGTGAAGCCGGCCTTAGGCTTCCAGGTGGAATACGGCTTCAGCGGCCTGGGCAGCAAGAAGATCAGCATTCCGGTGAGCCCGCTGCCTGGTGACGCACCAGTGTCCACGAACTTCTACGGTGACATGAACATGCAGTTCGTGGACTTCAACCTCGTGGTGAAGCCGCCTATGCAGAGAGCGGTGAAGCCGTATGCAATGGTCGGCGTCGGCTACTACTATCGGCCGGTGAAGGTCACCACGCCGTCGGTGGGGTACGTGCCAGGCTACTGCGATCCGTGGTGGTACGTGTGCTATCCGGGCGGGTGGGTGCCCACGACGACGATTGTCGGACAGCGCAGCAGCAGCGACGTCGGCATGAACGTCGGCGGCGGCGTGGCCTTCCCGATTGGTGGCGGTGCCAGTGGTTACGTCGAGGCCCGGTACCACTACATCTGGGGACCGACCATCACGAACGCGTCGACGGGAGTAAGTCAGAAGGCGAACGGCACGTTCTTCCCGATCACCTTCGGGATTCGCTTCTAATCCCGGGGCTTGCTTGCGTTGAGCATCTTCGCCCCGGGCACGCGGGCTGAAGCCCGCGCGCCATATTCCCGGCGCATCATCGTCACGACTGCGCGCCGGGCTCAAGCGACTTGAGTTTCGGAAGAACGAAAGGACATCCCGAAGGCTTCGCAGAATCTCGTTGGTGTGTTTGTTGATGGTTGTCGCGGCTGGCGCGGCCTGCGCTACCGCTACCTGACCCTGGGCCCGGGCCGGGGTGTGCAATCCGGACAGCACAAGAACGACCAGGGGAGACGTACGACAGGTCGCGTCCAGCTGTCACATCCAAGAGAACCAGGAAGTAGGACCGAAACACAGGGTAGACTACCCGCGCATGACCTCGAATCGCCACGAAGTTGTGGCTTTTCCTCGCTCGCGTCTGCGCCCGATTGCCTGGCTAGCGGTGCTCATGGTCGTGTCGGTAGGGGGCAGGTACGCCTGGAGCCGATACGTCCGCACGGGACGGCCGTCAGCGCCAGCGGTCACCGGCGCGTCGGCGTCCCCCGCGCCCGCGTCCTTCGTCGGCGAGCCAGCCTGCACGAAGTGCCACGAGGCGCAGACGAAGGAATGGCGCATCTCGGACCATGCCCGGGCCATGGAGATCCCCACGGAGCAGACGGTCCTCGGAGACTTTTCCGGGACCACGTTCACCTACGCCGGCATCACCTCGTCGTTCTCCCGTCGCGCCGGCAAGTTCCTCGTCCGCACGGACGGCCCGGACGGGGCGCTGCACGAATACGAGATCAAGTACACGTTCGGCTACCGTCCGCTCCAGCAGTATCTGATCGAGTTCCCGGGCGGGCGCCTCCAGTGCCTGACCATCGCGTGGGACACGAGGCCGAAGGAGAGGGGCGGCCAGCGCTGGTTCCATCTCTATCCCAAAGACAGGATCACGCACACGGATCGGCTCCATTGGACCGGGCCGAATCAGAACTGGAACTACATGTGCGCCGACTGTCATTCGACGAACCTCCGGCGCAACTACGATCTCGCGTCCAACACGTACACAACGACGTGGTCAGAAATCAACGTGTCGTGCGAAACGTGCCACGGTCCGGGGTCGGCGCACGTGACGTGGGCAGAGGAGCGGAAGAAGCAGGGGTTGACCGGGCGCGACAACACCGCCATGGGCCTGTTGGTCCAGGGCCTGCGCGCGATGGACTACAGCGGGTTCGGCGTGGGCGACGCCACGCGCGTCGCGGCCCGGCTGGCCGATCGCCCGCGCCAGCGCATGGAGATTCAGGCGTGCGCGCCGTGCCATTCCCGCCGCGGCCCCATCACCGACATTCCGGATTACGGCAGGACGTTCCTCGACAGCTATCGACCGGCGCTGCTGACCGACGGGCTCTACTTTACGGACGGCCAGATCCAGGAAGAGGTCTACGAGTACGCGTCGTTCACGCAGAGCAAGATGTACATGGCCGGCGTGACGTGCTCGGACTGCCATAACGCGCACAGCCTGAAGCAGCGCGGCACCGGGAACAACGTGTGCGCACACTGCCACCTGCCCCTCAACTACGACACGCCCGCGCACCACCACCACAAGCAGGGCACCGAGGCGACGCTCTGCCGCACGTGCCACATGCCGACGACGACGTACATGGTGGTGGATCCGCGCTACGACCACTCGATGCGCGTGCCCCGCGTGGACTACTCCATCAAGTACGGGACGCCGAACGTCTGCACGCGGCCGTGCCACACGGAGAAGAGCCTGACGTGGGCCAACGACGCCATCGTGAAGTGGTACGGGCCGGTCCGGACGCGCGGCAACGACTACGTGGCGTCGTTTGTGGCGTCCCGCAAGCATCTACCAGACGCCGAGCGCCAGTTGCGTGCGACGGTCCTCAATCCGCAGTTCCCGCCGATCGCCCGGGCCACGGCCCTCGAGGTGCTCGGCGGCGTGTTGAGCCAGAACTCGCTGGACGCGTTGAGTGCGGGCATCAACGACCCGGACGCCCTTGTCCGTGCGTCCGCTGCGCGCGTCCTCGAACGGTTGCCGGCTGCCGATCGCTGGCGCATGGGTGCCGCGCTGCTGGATGACCCGGTGCGCCTGGTTCGCGCGTGGGCGGCCGAGTCGCTTGCCGAGACGCCGGCCAATCAGCTGGACGCTCAACACGCCGCCTCGCTCGATCGGGCGATGGCCGAGGCGGTGGCCCTGGAGTCCGCGGTGGCCGAGCGGCCCGAGGCCCACCTGAACCTGTCGCTGCTGCATCAGCGCAAGGGACGCCTGACTGAGGCGGAGGCCGAACTCAACCTCGCGCTTCGACTCGACCCGCGCAACGTGCCTGCCCTGGTCAACCTGGCCGACCTGTGTCGAGCGGGAGGGCGGGAACCCGAGGCTGAGACCTATCTCACGCGGGCGGCGCAGGCGGAGCCAGGCGCCATCGAGGTCAGATACGCCCTCGGCTTGCTGTATGTCCGGACCGGACGCCGTGACGAGGGCGTGGCGGAGTTGAAGCGCGCCTACGAACTGGGGCCGGGCGACAGTCAATATGGCTACGCATACGCGGTGGGCCTCGATTCGCTGGGCAGGACCGCTGACGCCGTCAACGTACTGGCCACCGTGAACCGCACGCATCCGACCGACCGGAACGTGCTGATCGCGCTGGCTTCGTACGAATCGAAGCGCGCAGACTGGTCGGCGGCGATCGGCTGGGCGCAGAAGCTGGTGAACCAGTATCCGGACGACACTGAGGCGCGTACGCAGCTCGCCCAGCTGAAGTCCCAGGCGGCTGGGGCCCGCCGTCGGCCCTAGCGCGTACCGGCATGGCGTCTGACTTCGTCTCCCGCCGTTCCATCCTGGCTCGACTCGCCGCTGGCGCCGGGCTCGCGGGCGTTGGGGCCCAGGCGGCCATCCTCCTGCGGTCGTTCGTTCCCAACATCAGCTACGACGCGCCGACCTCGGTCAAGGTCGGATTGCCAGAGACCTTCGCGGACGGCCTCACGTTTGTGTCCGGCGCCCGCGTCTTCATCGCGCGTGACGGTAAACAGTTTCGCGCCATTTCCGCCATTTGCACGCACCTGGGCTGCACGGTGCGATCCGAGGCGGTGGAGGAGTCCGATCCCGCGGATCCGGATCGCCGCCGGCAGGTGCAGACGTACTATTTCAACTGTCCGTGCCACGGGTCGCGCTACCGAGCGGACGGCACGAACGTGTCCGGGCCGGCCCCGCGCCCGCTCGCCGCGTACCGGCTCAGCCTGGCCCCCGACGACGGGCAGATCGTGGTCGACCTCGGCGTCGAGATCGATCGAACTGCGGTCCTGGCGCTGCCATGAGGAGCCGCTGATGTCACGCCGGCGGTTCTGGAGTATTCGCCCGGACACCACGCGGGAGGCCACCGACGCCATCCTGGCGAACTTCCTGTTGCATTGGTTCCCGGCGCGGATGCGCGTATCGTCCCTGGCGTGGACGCCGTCGCTGTGGCTCGGCACGGTGTCGGGGGTGCTGTTCCTGCTGCTGCTCGTGACCGGCTTGCCGTTGATGGCGTTCTACATCCCGTCCACGAAGGATGCCTACCACTCGATCAAAGACATTGAACACGTGGTGTCGTTCGGCTGGTGGATGCGGGCCGCTCACCGCATCGCAGCCCACGGGATGGTGATCGCCGTCACGCTTCACCTCGGCCGGGTGTTCCTGACCGGGTCGTTCCGGAGCGCCGGCGATCGCGAGCAGCACCGCGAGTGGAACTGGGTGATTGGCGTCGGGCTGCTGGCGGGCACGATCCTGCTGTCCTTCACCGGCTACCTGCTGCCCTGGGATCAGCTGGCGTACTGGGCCGTGACCGTCAGCGTGAACATCGTCGCGTCGGTGCCAGCCATCGGCCATGGCATCCGTGAGTTGGTGCTCGGGGGGCGCGAGGTCGGCCAGCCCGCGCTCATGCGGTTCTACCTCCTGCACATCGTCGTGCTGCCGATCGCCGTCGGGGTGCTGTTCGGGTACCACATGTGGCGCATCCGCAAGGACGGCGGATTGGCCGGCCCTGAGCCTGTGGACGCGGACGCGACCGGCGATGGCCGGACCGATGTCGTCAACGCGATTCCGAACGTCGTCTCGCGTGTCGTGATCGTGAGCTTGGCAACGTGGCTGGTGGTCACGGCGCTGGCGATCGTGATTCCCTCGCCACTCGAAGAGGCCGCCAATGCCCTGGTCGCGCCCAATCCGGCCAAGGCGCCGTGGTATTTCCTCTGGCTCCAGGAAGTCGTCGCGGATACCACCGTTCGGCTGGGGCCGGTGTCGATCAACGGCGCAGTGCTCGGGGGCGTGCTGCTGCCGACGGTTCTGCTGGTACTGATGACGGTCTGGCCCTGGCTGGACCGGACGCCGCGCGGCGTGGTTGGGACGTGGATGCCGCGGGTGCGTCGGGTTCAGTTGGTCGTGTTCGTCGCGATCGCCCTGTTCGTCGTCGGCCTGACCGTCGTCGGTTTGTGGCGGGGCCCGTCCTGGCATCTCTACTGGCCGTGGCAGGCATGGCCCGATGCGCCGGTGAGGTTCTGATGGCGAAGACGAAGCTCGCTCCAGAGCCCGAGCTGAGAGGCCGCGGCACCGTCGTCGTGGCGATCCTGGCGGCGTTACTCGTGGCAGCGACCGCCTGGCTCGTCGCCATCGAATGGTCACCAGAGTATCGGACCTACCAGCGCCAGTTCCGGGAGGCCGTGATTCGCCAGTCCGGCGAGCGCGCGGCCGGTGCCGCGCCGAACGGCATCCAGCAGATCTGGCTCCCGGAGACGGGCGAAGCGAACCGGTGTGTGACGTGCCATGTGGCGACGACGTGGCAGGGGTTCGACGCCGCGGCCGAGCCGTTGCGCACGCATCCTGCGGAGATCCTGCGGCAGCATCCCCTCGAGCGATTCGGCTGCACCAGTTGCCACGGCGGCCAGGGGTGGGCGGTTGACGCCCGCCGCGCTCACGGACACGTGGCGAACTGGCCCGACCCGCTGCTGGATACACCGCTGGCGGAGCAACTGATGCCCGGTGCCGATCGCGCCGTCCTCATGCAGGCCAGGTGCAACACGTGCCACCGGTACGAGCGGGAGACCGCCGGCACGGCGGTGGTGAACCGCGGCAAGCGTCTGATAGACCAGAAGGGCTGCCGCGCGTGTCATCGGATGAACGGGCGGGGAGGCCTGATTGGGCCGGATCTGGACTGGACCGGCGACAAGGACCCCGCGCAGTACGACTACACCCATCTGGCTGGACGTCCGAGCGCGTTTCGCTGGCACGCCGCGCACCTGAAGGACCCGCGGGAGCTCGTGGCGGACACCGTGATGCCGAACTTCCATTTCAGCGAAGACGACATTCGCGCGTTGGCGCTGCTGGTGATGTCGTGGCGGCGCGGGCCGCTGGACGCGACGCTGCGCGGGACGTTACCCGCGCGCGATCCGGTGCCAGAAGAGCAGCGCCTGGCCGTCGCGGCGATGGAGCAGGGGCCCGGCGGCTGGTTCGTGAAGACCGGCTGCTACACGTGCCACACCGTATCGGTATTCGGCGTCAAGAGCCCGACGCCGATCGGTCCCGACCTGTCGACGGCCGCCGACGACGCCGAACGAAGGTATAGCCGGACGATCGCCGAGTTCGTTCGGAACCCCGTGGGGACGATGCGGGCCGTGTTCGCGCGACAGTTCATGTTGTCGCCGGCACAGAAGGACGAGGCGGTGCGCCAGCTCCGCGCTGCCTTTGCGCAGTACCAACGGATGCAGGCATCCGGCCGCAATCCGCTCGAGCCGAAGAAGTAGTGTCTCGCGGAAGGCTGGAGTCAGGCGCGTTCCAAGAGGCGTTCGACTCGGGCCAGGTCCTCGGGGGTACCCTTCAGATCAAGCAGCGGAGCCAATTCATCGAGGATCAGATCGGCATCCAGCCGTTCTCCCTGTCGGACAATCACGCCCTTGACATCCAGCCAGTCTTTGTCTCGTCCGGCGAACGCTTTGAATACCACCAGATCCTCAGCGCTGCATGTCCGAATGGTGTGGTCGTCAGACACGGACCACGGGGTCGCGCGGGTCACCGCTCGTTCTTCGAACGGCATCGCTCCGAGAGCCACATCGACGGGAATCGCACCGTTGTTGAGCAGCACGACGCGATACCGCACGGCGAACGCCCGGGAATCATCTCTGCGGCCGCGGTACTGGTGTAGAAGGGCGTCGATGTAGCGCTCTTCTCCCCCAAAGCCCGTCAGTACGGTGAGATCGACATCCTGGGTCAGGCGGGGTTCGCCCCAGCGAATGACTGCCAGCGCCCCGATGAAACAGAAGCGCCAGCCCTGGCTGTCACAAAACCGTTCAACGTCGATCGCGGCAGACAGAATCGGGTTCACGGGGTGGCCTGGCGGCGAAACAGGGCCTGCTGACGAACGAGTCCCGACGATGTTCTGCGTCCTTCTGATACCGCCTCGAGATTGCGGATTGTCAACAACGCGTCGGCGGCAGCCAGCGCGTCCTCGTTAGACAGCCCCTGAACTTCTCCGTCGTGTTGGGCTTGGAGCGCCTGGCGCGCGTCGTTCCATTGGGCCATCCAGGCCCGCTGCTGAGTCTCGCTAGGCATGATGAGATTATCGTCGATTCCGGACGCGGTAGCCAGCGCGGATCAGGCGGGCCGCGGTCTGATGATCCCCAGCTTCTTCATGCGGAACCGGAGCGTGTTCGGGTTCAGGCCGAGCTTCTCCGCGGCGGCGCCGGGACCGTCGATCCGCCAGTCACAACCGTCGAGCACGGACTGGATGTGCGCGCGCTCGGCGTCTGCGAGCGTGCAACTGGCCGCTCCGCCTGCGCCGTCCCGCCGACCACCGCTGAATGTCTCGTTGACCTCCAGCACGTCCTTCGTGGAGAGGATCATCGCGCGAGCCACGACATTCTGCAGTTCGCGCACGTTGCCGGGCCAGTCGTACCTCTTCAGGGCATTCATGGTGGATCTCGTCACCCGCTCGACCCGTCGTCCCATCCGCCGCTGGTGGCGCGCGATGGAGAACCAGACGAGTTCCTGAATGTCGTCGGGGCGGTCCCGCACAGGCGGCAGGATGATGGGAAAAACGCTGAGCCGATAGGACCACGCCGCTCTCGCCCGTGCCGTCCGCAAGGGTCTGGTGAAGGCGGTCATCGAGGCGGAGGGATAGGAGATGGGGGTTAGCGGACTCGTCTGGCCACAGCCACGCGGTGGCCCGCGCTGCCGCTGAGGCTGACGATGATCTCGCTCGAAGACTTGCACGGCCGGCTGGTCATGCTGGTGTTCTGAAGAAAAGCGAAACGCTTCCCGCGCCTACGGTGACTTCACCCCTGCCTTCACGGCGGCCCGCGCCGCGTCGCGCCGGGCCTGCTGGTCCGCGATCAACGCGTACGCGATGTCGTACTTGTAGATATTGGAGACGTACGTCACCGTCTCGCGTCCGATCCGTTCCGAGGCGATCTGCTCGACGTTGCCGAACCGCACGTTCGGGTCCAGGCCGCGCTTGGCCGCTTCCTTCCTGAGTTGCCGGATCTTCCCGGGGCCGGCGTTGTACGACGCAAACGTGAAGAGCCCTTTGTCGAGCTTCGTCATGGGCTCGTCTTTGTAATACTTGTCCACCATGAACCGGATGTATTTCACGCCGGCGTGAATGTTGGGCTCCAGCTTGGTGATGGCCCCGACGTTGAGTTCCTTGCCGGTCGCGGGCATGACCCGCATGGCGCCGATGGCTCCCACGGGGCTCTTGGCGTTCTGGTCGAGCTGCGACTCCTGGTAACCCTGCGCCGCCATCAGCAGAAAGTCGAGGTCGTACTGCGTGCTGTACGTCTTGAACAGATCCACCATCGCCTGGTACTTCTTGCGCTCGGTGTCGGATGCCGCGTTCTTCACGTAGGTGGTGCTGACCAGATAGCGCTTCTCGATGGTGTTACCCATCGCCGTGCCGAGGCCGTACTTCGACAGGAACGCGTTCAGGGCGGCTTTCAGCTTCGGCGTGTTCTTCCGGATGGCGACGGCCAGGTGAGCCCCGGTGCGCAGTTTCACCGTGTCGTGAACCGTGATCTTGGTAAAGACCTTCTTCCAGAGCGCCGCCAGGTAATCGTCGACGACCATTGCGGGGAGCAGGCCCGCATTCACCATTTCGAGCAGGTCGTCGTCCTCGAGATTCTCGGACGTCACCTGGATCGAGACCGGCGCCTTGCCCGCAGCCACGAGTCGCGTGTTCAGCGCCGCCAGGCTGGCGTAGTACTTGCTGTTCTTCCGCGCGTAGACCTCCTGCCTAGACAGGTCGTCCGCCGTCTGAATCTTCGGGCCCGCCGGGCCGGTGACCACCACCTCGCTGACGTTGCTGCGTGTGGGATTGGAGAAGTCCACCTGCGTCTCGAGCTCCGGCCGGACCGTGACCTGCGCCACCGCGGCGTCGACCTTGCCTGAGAGGAGCGCCGCGCCCAGCAAATCACGAGGGAGAGGCACGAACACGACGTGAATCTTCCGGTTGCCCGTCTTGAGCGTCTTGTTCAGGGCGCCTTCGAAGGCCTTGCCCATTTCGTAGGCGATGCGGCGCTGGACGCCGTTGTCCTCGAAGTAGAACGTGCGATTGTACGTGACACCCAGCCGGATGATGCGGTTCTTCACCCTCCCGTCCAGGTCGCCCGTGACCGGCTTGGACAGCAGTGCCTTTAGACCCTCGGCAGCTCGCTCTCCGCGATCGGCGGCGGCAGAGGTTCATCGGGTTCGGCCTAGGCTTTGCCAGCCAGAGCTTCTGGCAGCCGATCGCCACCCGGGCCTTCAACCCAATCGTCAGCGCCTTCATGATGCTCGCACTATTTTGTTTCTTACCGACGTACGCAGCACGGCGTGGGCGCGGACGGGTGTCCTGGGGAGAGAAAGGCGAGAACCGGCGGGGCAGACGACCTGCACGACGTGAGGCGGACCGGCGAACCGGTCCGCCCCGAAGAACTCCGAGCCTACTTCACCTTGAGGACGCGGCGGTCCGAGGAACCATCCGCGCTCCCCACCGAGCTGCCGCCTTTTTCCGGCGTGTAGACTTCGGTCATGAACCACAACGAGCCCACCAGGTCGAACACCAACTCGGGCTTCTGGGGCTTCTTGCCACTGAACGTCTTGTCCAGCGATATCTCCGCTGCGGCGCCCTTGTCGGACGTGAGCGTCATCTTGTCGCCGGCGACGGCGACGGTATACGTGCCGGCCGAGAGGGACTTGGTTCCCACGACGAAGGGGAAGTCAATCTTCAGGCTCTGGGCCTGTGCCTGGGTTGCGGCGCCAGCCGCGAGGAAGACGGCCACGAGAATAACGAGAGTGCACGTGCGACGACGGTTCATGACGGTTCCGGTCCTTTCGCTGGCCACCGGGCCGCGTGCCCGGGGCGAGTGTATATATGGTGATACGAGCCGGATCCGGATTCCGTTTACCGAGCGGGGCAGTCGGGGCGCAACAAAACCGGCCAAGCCGGAGGTTGGCCTCTTAACCGTAGTGAGTAGAGAGACTTAGGCGGAGTCTCTGACTGGAGTGGTCAGGAATCGATTCGCCCGCCCCTGATGACTCCTTGCGGGATCTGCGCCGGCGCCGGCGTGACGTGGAAGTACTTCACGTTCTTCATGGGGATCACCATCAGGTCGCCGCCCACGTCAAGTGTCTTCCTGGTCGCGGACATCAACTGCGCGCCGCCGACTGCGTTGCACACAACGCGGGTGGCGTCCGGGCAGATGGCCGGTCCGCTGCGCCTGACGCGGATGTTATATCGGTTCCGGCAGGCCGGCGAGGCGGCAGCGTTGCCCCGCGCAGGATCCCCGCAACTTCCGGGAATCGGCGCGAGGGGTTTGTGGTAAATTGCCGTCGCCCCCCGTCCGGTCGAAAAAACTGGAGCGTAATGGTCCAGTTTTCTTCGGCGTCGTGTCTTTGTTTCCACGGATTCTGCTTCACCATGGCCACCCGTGTCGCCAGCTTCGCCGTCAGAGCCGCCAGTGTGCTCTCAATCGGCACGGGCACATGCCACGAAAGAGGATGACAGACCGATGAGCGACACCGTGCGCTACGATGACCAGACACCGCGGCTCTTCTTCCTCGCCGCCATCGTGTGGGCCGTGGTCGGCATGCTCGTGGGCGTCCTGATCTCCGCGATGCTCTTCATGCCTGGCCTCAACCTTGCGCCGTACCTCACGTTCGGCCGGCTGCGGCCGATCCACACGAATGCGGTCATCTTCGCCTTCGTGGGGAACATCTTCTTCGCCGGGGCCTACCACTCGATGCAGCGTCTGCTGAAGACGCGGCTCTTCAGCGACCTCCTGTCGAAGATCCACTTCTGGGGCTGGCAGCTGCTGATTGTCGCCGGCGCGCTCGCGCTCATCACGGGCAACACCCAGGCCAAGGAGTACGCCGAACTGCCGTGGGTCCTGGACATCGTCATTGCCGTCCTCTGGGTGACGTTCGCGGTCAACTTCTTCGGCACGATCGCGATCCGGCGCGAGAAGCACCTGTATGTCGCGATCTGGTTCTACCTGGCCTCGATCGTGGCCATCGCCGTCCTGCACATCGGCAACAGCATGGCGATGCCGTACTCGATGCTCGGGAGTTACTCGGCCTACGCGGGCGTGAAGGATGCCCTGATGCAGTGGTGGTACGGCCACAACGCGGTGGCGTTCTTCCTGACGACGCCGTATCTCGGCCTGATGTACTACTACCTCCCGAAGGCCGCCGAGCGGCCCATCTTCAGCTACCGGCTGTCGATCATGCATTTCTGGTCGATCGTCTTCGTCTACATCTGGGCCGGCCCGCACCACCTGCACTATTCCGCGATTCCGGAGTGGGCCTCGACGCTCGGGATGCTCTTCTCGCTGATCCTCTGGATGCCCTCCTGGGGCGGCATGGTGAATGGCCTGTTTACCCTGCGCGGCGCCTGGCACAAGCTGCGCGAGGACCCCATCCTGAAGTTCATGGTGGTGGCGGTCACCTATTACGGCATGTCGACCTTCGAGGGGCCGATGATGTCGATCAAGTCGGTGAACGCCGTCAGCCACTTCACCGACTGGACGATTGGGCACGTCCACGCCGGCACGCTCGGGTGGAACGCGTTCCTGTCGTTCGGCATTCTCTACTGGGTGATTCCGAGGCTCTGGAAGACGACGCTGTACTCCACGAAACTCGCCACGGTGCATTTCTGGATCGCCACGGTCGGACTGATCACCTACCAGGTGTCGATGTGGGTCGCGGGCATCACGCAGTGGGGCATGTGGCGCGCCTTCGAGCCGGACGGCCGGCTGACGTACCCAGACTTCATCGAGACGGTCATCCGGATCGTCCCGATGTACTGGATTCGCCTGATCGCCGCGATTCTCTTCTTCGGGGGCCTGCTCCTGCTCGTGTGGAACGTCATCCAGACCATCAGGAGCGCGCCGGCCGACTACGCGGTCGAGCCGGAGATCAGCGTGCCGCCGCTGGTTCGGGACACGGCGGCGCCGGGCGCCGTCACGCCGGCCAACACCTACGACCACGCCTTCTACCGCATCCAGCACGAACTGCGGCACGGGATCCACCGGGCCCTCGAGTCGCGCGCGGTCATGTTCACGGTGCTCGTGGCGCTGGCGTTGGCCGTCGGCTCGCTGGTTGAAGCGATCCCGATGTTCTTCGACAAGGACAACGTCAAGGAGATCGCCAGCGTCAAGCCGCTGACCCCGCTCGAGGTGCTCGGGCGCGATATCTACCTTCGAGAGGGGTGCTACCTCTGCCACTCGCAGCTCGTCCGGCCGTTCCGGTACGAGACGGAACGCTACGGCGAGTACGCAAAGGCGGGCGAGTTCGTCTACGACCATCCGTTCCAGTGGGGATCGAAGCGCACCGGGCCCGACCTGCTGCGGGTCGGAGGGAAGTACCCGTCGTTGTGGCATGTCCGCCACATGGACAGGCCGGCGTCGACCACGCCGGGTTCGATCATGCCGCGGTACACGCACCTGAGGACGAGTCTGATCGACGTCGGTTCGATCGGCGCCAAGATGCGCGCGCTCCGCACGGTCGGCGTGCCGTATACCGACGGCGACATCGAGTCGGCGCCGGCGGCAATCGACGGCCAGGCGAAAGCCATTGCGGCGGAGGTCGAGGGGCAGCAGGGCCCGACGGGGCTGGCCGACAAGGAAATCACGGCGCTGACGGCCTACCTGCAGCGGCTGGGAACGGATATCAAGTGGAAGAACCCCGCCGTCGCGCCGGTCAGTGCACCCGGCGCTGTGGCGGGGCCAGTTGGGAAGGTGCAGTAGCGATGTTGCAGGAACTGGCTTCCGAGACCGGCGCAGGCGTGTGGGCGATCGTCTCGATGTTCTTCTTCTTCGTGGCCTGGCTGGGCATCGCCGCGTGGGTCTACAGGACCCGCCCGGAGGAGTTCGAGGCGCGGGCCCGTCTCCCGCTCGAGGGCGACACCGGGCAGTGGCAGGGGGTTCCGTCGGAAACCTCGACGGAGCGCTGACGCGAGGACACCATGGCAGAGTTCGAAGACAAGGTGCTGCACGAGCTGGATGGCATCAAGGAGTACGACAACCCGATGCCGGGCTGGCTCATGGCGATCTGGTGGGGATCGCTGATCTTCGCCGCGGCCTACATCGCGTTCTTCGCCTTGAGCTTTGGCGAGGGCTCGATGGAAGCCGAGTATCGCGGCGAGGCGCAGAACGCCGTGACGTCGGTCGACGCGTACTTCGCGGCGAACCCCCTGGTGGCGCCCTCTCCCGCCCAACTGCTGGCGGGCGCCGCCGATCCGGCCGTCATCGCCAAGGGGCGGGCGCGCTTCGTCAAGACCTGCTCACCGTGCCACGGTGAGAACGCCCAGGGGCTGATCGGCCCGAACCTGACCGACGACCGCTGGATTCACGGCGGGACGGTGGAGCAGATCTTCCAGACCGTCGCGAAGGGCTGGCCGGTGAAGGGCATGCCGCCGTGGGGGCGTGTGCTGAAGCCGGAGGACATCTCGGCCCTCGTGTCGTACGTGCGGAGCATCCAGGGCAGTCATCCGGCGAATCCCCGCGCGCCGGAAGGCGACCGCGTGATCCCGGAGCCCGTTCCGAGCCATTCGACGACGCACTGACGTGGGAACCAACGTGACCGAGCCACAGCCGCGCACCTCAGGAGCGGCGGCGTCCGGACCGCGACGCGTCTTCGACGTCGCGCCCGAGGAGGATCTCCTCTATAGCCTGTCGGCCGACGGGAAGCGGAAGTTCTTCCATCCCGTCATCCGTCCGGGTCGATTCTGGAGAATCCGGCGGGCCTTTGCCTACGGTCTGTTCGTCTGCTATTTTGCGCTGCCGCTGTTCTCCGTAGGTGGCCATCCGGCGATCCAGTTCGACATCGCGTCCAGGCGCACGTTCGTGTTCGGCGGCACGTTCTATCCGACGGACAGCTTGATTCTGGTGTCGTTCGGGTTTGGCATCATCGTCACGGTCTTCTTTGTCGGATCGACATTCGGGCGCATGTGGTGCGGGTACGCGTGTCCCCAGACCGTGTGGCTCGAGTTCATGTTCCGCCCCATCGAGGCGCTCCTCGAGGGCGGTCCCACGAATCAGCGGCGGCTGAATCTCGCGCCGTGGAGCGGGCGGAAGATCGCGATCAAGGCGGCGAAGTGGGCCATCTGGTCCGCGGCGGCGCTCCTGATGTCCTCGACGTTCGTCGCGTACTTCACCGGCTGGGCGCCACTGCTCGGAGGGCTGGCGACGGACCCGATCGCGTGGAGCGGTGCGCTGTTCGTGATGGCCGGTGTGGCGGGCGCCATCCTGTTCGACTTCGGCTGGTTCCGCGACCAGATGTGCACGATTGCGTGTCCCTACGGCCGCCTGCAGAATGTCCTGGCCGACCAGGGCACGATCCTGGTGGCGTACGACGAGAAGCGCGGCGACCCGAAGGTGCGGCTGAAGGATCGCCTCGTCGGCGTCCTCGCCGGGGATTGCATTGCGTGCCGGGCCTGTGTGAACGCCTGCCCGACCGGGACGGACATCCGTCGGGGACTGCAACCCGAATGCATCGGCACGGCACAGTGCATCGATGCGTGCGACGAAGTCATGACCGGCCAGGGCAAGCCGATCGGCCTCATCAAGTACACGTCGGAACTGGAGCAGAAGGGCGGCACGAGGCGCGTCTGGCGGGCGAGGAACGTCGCGTACCTCGTCCTCATGACCCTCGCGTGGGGCACCTTTTCGTTCCTGATTCTGACGCGCCCGGCCGCGCTGGTCGAGGTGCTCCGCGGCGGGCGTGAGACCTACCGGATGCTGCCGTCAGGCGATGTCGCAAACCAGCAGCGCGTGCGAATCACCAACCAGATCGACGAGCGCCAGAGCTTTACCGTCGAGGTGTTGAGCCCGAAGGAGGCTGCACTCGTGGTGAGCGAGTCGCCGATCGCGGTCGAGCCCGACCAGGTCGTGACGCTCACCGCTGTTGTCACCGTGCCGCGTCGCATTTTCGACGATGGCCAGGCCCCGATTCGCTATCTCGTGCGGTCCGACAAGGGCTTCAGCAAGGAGGTGGACTTCCTCCTGCTCGGTCCGTACGGGTCGGGCGGCGATCGCCGCGAGACGCCCACAGGCGAGGATCACAAATGAAGTTCTTCAAGGTCCTCTCGGAATATCGCTGGCCGATCTACCTCGGCGGCCTGCTGACGATGTCGGTCGTGTCGTCCGGCATCATTGCGTGGGTGGCTACCCGGCCGGACACGCCGCGTCCGATGAAGGAGTACTACGAAGCGGCGCGAACCTGGGATGCCACGGCGGCCGTCGAAGACGCGAGCCGGCAGATCGGGTGGGCGGTGACCTACGAGTTCCCGCAGGATGTGCCCCACATCGCCGGGATGCCGCGGCCGGTCGATGTGCGCGTCGTCGACCGGGAAGGCAAACCCGTCTCGGGTCTGGCCGGGCACCTGTTTGCCACGCGCTCCGCGGACGCACGCCTGAACCAGTCGGGGGAACTCAGCGCGGTGCCGCAGGCGCCCGGCAGCTACCGGACTCTTGTTCGGATCGACGCGCCGGGTGCGTGGGAGCTGCGCATCGACGTCACGCAGGCGGCGCTGCGGTTCGTCCATGCCGCGCGGGTCACGGTGCCCGCCGACGCACCCTCGACCCAGGGAGGGGCCAGGCAGTGACCCGTTCCCTCGCGGCCCACCGGCCGGGCGCGGCGGCCAGTTGCGCGCACTGCGGCCTCGCGGTGCCGGGCGGCCTTGTCCGCGCGGGCGACGCGGATCAGTTCTGCTGCAACGGCTGCCGCCAGGTACACACGCTCATCGGCGAGTGGGGATTCGACCAGTACTACCGGCTGGTCGGCCAGCAGCGCGGCCAGATCGAGCCTGCCCGCGTGAGCGGACGCAGCTTCGAGGACTTCGACGATGAGCGCGAGCAGGCGGAGGCCACCGAGACGCGCGGTCCCGATCGCCGGTGCACGCGGCTCTACCTCGAAGGCGTCCACTGCGCGGCGTGCGTGTGGCTGGTGGAGAAGCTGCCCGCCGTCCTGGCCGGCGTCGACGAGGTGCGCCTCAACTACGGCAGTGCCGTCGCCGAGATCACGTGGCGCCCGGCGCACACGCGTCTCTCCACGATCGGTCGTGCGCTGGATCGCCTGGGCTACACGCCGCACATTCACCGCGCGTCCCGGGTGCAGGAAGCCCGGCGCGTGGAGGATCGCGCCGCGCTCGCGCGACTCGGCGTAGCGGTGGCCTGCGGCATGAACCTGATGTTCCTGCAGGGCGCCATCTACGCCGGCGAGTATTCCGGCATGGCCTCGCCGTACTACGCGTTCTTCCGGTGGTTCTCGCTGATCGTGTCCCTCCCGGTGATGCTGTTCTCGGCGAAGCCGTTCTTCCGGACGGCGATGGCGGGCCTGCGGGCCCGGGTGGTGCACATCGATCTGCCGGTGGCCGCGGGACTCGCCGTGGCCTTCGCGGCCAGCGTCTGGAACACGGTGCGCGGGAGCGGGCCCCTCTGGTTCGATTCGGTGGCCATGCTGACGGCCGCGCTGCTCGGCGCGCGTCAGGTCCAGCGGAGCGCCCAGCGTGCCGCACTCGAGCGGGCCGACAGCCTGCGGGGCGCGGCATTCCTCGAGTTTGCGCGCCGGCTCGACGGCGCCGGTCCGGATGCGCCCGTGGTTGAAGTCCCGGTGGCCGCGCTCGCGCCTGGCGATCGCGTCGAGATCCGTTCCGGCGAACTCGTGCCCGTCGATGGCGTCGTGCTCTCGGGCCGTTCGTCGCTCGACAACGCGGTGCTCACCGGCGAGGCCGCGGCGCAAGCCGTCGGCGAAGGCGACATCGTGAATGCCGGGGCGACGAACCTGGGCGCCCGGATCGTGGTTCGCGTCGATGCAGCGGGCGAGCGCACAAGAGTCGGCGCGCTGCTCGCGATCGTCCAGGACGCGCTGGCTCGAAAACCGCACCTGATCCAGCAGACCGACCGGCTGGCACGCCGTTTCGTCCAGGCCCTGCTCGTCCTCGCGGCCGTCACCGGCCTCGCCTGGCTCTCGCATGGCCCGGGCGTCGCCATGGAGCGCGTCGTGGCGTTGCTGGTGGTCGCCTGTCCCTGCGCGCTCGGCTTATCGGTGCCGCTGGCCGTATCGGTCGCGCTGCTGCGCGCTGCCCGCGCAGGCGTCTTCGTCAAGAACCCGGACGCGCTCGAACGGCTTCGCGAGGTGGACACCGTCTTGCTCGACAAGACCGGCACGCTCACGCAGGGCCGCCCGACGGTGGCGCGCTGGCATGGCGACGACGTGGTGCTGCAGATGGCGCGGGCGCTCGAAGCGGAGTCGTCACACGCCGTCGCTCGCGCGTTCCAGGCCAGCTACGGCCGGGCGTTCACGGTGGTGCGCAACGTGGACGACGTGGCCGAAGCGGCCGGGCAGGGCATTGCGGGGAGGATTGATGGTCACGCCGTGCGCGTGGGGACTCGGGCGCACGTCGGGGCCGGTGGCGCGTCGGTGCCGGCGGAACTGGCGGACGTCGCGGTCGCGATGGTGGCCGACGGCTTCAGTCCCGTGTTCGTCGCGGTCGACGGCCGCGTGGCCGGCGTCGCGGGCATCGGCGACGCCCTTCGCCGAGACGCCGCCGCCACCATCGACGCCTTGCGTGCGCGTGGCCTGCACGTCCGGATTCTCTCTGGCGATCACCCCTCTGTCGTCGCCCGCGTCGGGGCGGAGCTTGGGCTTCCCGCCGCTGACGTGCAGGGCGGCCTCACACCCGAAGCCAAGCGCGACATTGTCGCGGGCCTGGTTGGCCAGCCGGGCCGCGCGGGCGCGATCGTCATGGTGGGAGACGGCGTGAACGACGCGGCGGCGCTCGCGCTCGCAGACGTGGGTGTGGCGGTGCACGGCGGAACGGGGGCGACGATCGCGGCCGCCGACGTCGTGCTCACGCGCGAAGGCGTGGCTCCGCTGGCCGACATCCTCGACGGTGCCCGCCGGCTGCGCGGGGTCGTCCGGCGCAACCTCGCGTTCTCGCTGCTCTACAACGCCGTGGCAGCGGCGCTGGCCATGACGGGTTTTATCGGTCCCCTGGGGGCGGCGATCATGATGCCGGCCTCCTCGCTTACGGTCATCCTCTCGTCGGCGTTCACGCGGACCTTCGCGCGGCCGGGCGCAAGCCTGAAGCCCGTTGGCGTGCCGGGGAGGGCCTGACGTGGACGTGATCTTCGTGCTCCTTCCGCTCGCCCTGATCATCGCGGCCATCGCCGTGGGTTTCTTCATCTGGGCCGCGCGGACGGGGCAGTTCGACGACCTCGATACCCCCGCCGTCCGGATTCTGTTCGACGACGAGGAGCCGCGGCCGGCCGCGGCACCCGACACACCTTCAAGGAGGGTTCCTCGATGAACCTACGGAGCAAGAGCGTCCGCATTGCCGGGCTGCTGGTGGTGGTGGCCGTGACGGGGACCCTGGCGTACGCCCTCAGCAACGTGCGCAAGGGCTACGCGCCGCGGCAGCCCATCCTGTTCCGGCACACCAGGATGGCGGGCGTCCCGGTCTGGCAGACCAACGAGAAGGGCGAGAAGGTAAACGTCGGAGGCTTCGGCATTCCGTGCGTCTACTGTCACACGATGCCGTACAAGGGACGTCACTCGACCGTTCCGTCAACGGCCGTCTGCATGAACTGCCACTCCACCGTGGGCTTGAACAAGGAGTGGGTGATCAAGCTGCGCGAGTACTGGGATCGCGGCGAGCCCATCCCGTGGGTGAAGGTGCACGACCTGCCCGACTTCGTCTATTACGACCACTCGGCGCACGTGAACGCGAAGGACGCCAACGGCAAGTTGAAGCTGCCGCTCGTCGATGAGCAGGGCAAGCCGATGGTCGTGTGCCAGAACTGCCACGGGAAGGTCGAGGAGATGGAAATCGTCTCCGTGCAGAACTCGTTCAACATGCAGTGGTGCCTCAACTGCCACCGCAAGCCCGAGATGAACGCGTCCACCGACTGCGTGACCTGCCACCGGTGAGGAAGACCATCATGAATCCGAACGATACCAGCGCGCGGCCGGAGAATCCTGGCGTGGACCGGCGCGAGTTCTTGAGGGTGAGCGGTGCCCTCGCGGCAGGCGGGGCACTCGTCAGTGCCGGGTGCCAGGTGCCCCAGGAGGCGACCGTTCCGTTCCACGACATGCCGGAGAGCCTGGTAGATGGCCTTGGACCGGCCCGGTTCTTTCATACCGTGATCGACGGATCGCCCGTGGTGGTCAAGACGAGGGAAGGGCGGCCGATCCTCGTGACTCCCAACGCGGACGACGCGAGCGGGCGAGGCCTGACCGTCCGGCATCAGGCGGCGCTGATGGACGTGTACGATCCCGACCGCGCTCGCGGGCCGCTCTCGGTGCGGCGCGGCCACGGGGCGATCGTTACGACGTCCTGGGCCGCGACCACTCCTGACGTGGCCGCGAGACTCAACGCCGCTGGTCCAAGAGCCGCCCTGCTGACCGGTCCGGTCGATAGTCCGGCCCTGGCGGCGGCGATTGCTGGAATCGTGGCGCAGACCGGCGCGAAGCACGTCGTCTGGTCGCCGATCGAGTCTGATGCGGCGAGCGAGGCATGGACGCAGGCGTTCGGTGATGCGCGGGTTTCGAAGCCGCGGCTCGACAAGGCCGATGTGATTGTCGGGCTGGGCGCCGAGTTCGTTGACCGGCCCGGTGACGGCCTCGAGCGCGATTTCGCCGTGCGTCGCGCGCCGGATGCCCCGTCCACCGTAGCCGACGGGGACCACGCCGGCCGCGTCGGAATGAATCGCTTTGTGCAGTTCGAAGGGCGGCTGACGCTGACCGGGGCCAACGCGGATCGGCGCATCAGGGTCCGGGACTCGCACCTCGCCCGGGTTGGCGCCGCGCTCGCCCACGAACTGATCATCGTGCGCGCGATCGGGCCGCTGGCTGCGGATGCGGACGTGAAAAGGGGGCTCGAGCCATTTGCCATCGACGTCGTGGCTGCTCAGGTCGGCATCGATGCCAAGGTGCTCAAGGGCGTGGCTGACGAACTGGCTGCGTCCGCGGGCAAGGCGGTGGTGCTGGCCGGCGGATCAGCCAGTGCCGCCGCATCCGGTCCGGCGATTGAACTCGCGGCCGTCCTGCTGAATGTCACGCTCGGCGCGTTTGACGCCGGCCTGTTCGACGCCGCGGCGGCGACGACCACTGCGGGTGGGGCAGCGGACCTGGCGGCACTCGCCGCGGACATGCTCGCCGGAAACGTTGACCTGCTGATCGTGGCCGGTGCGAACCCGGCCTACGACAGTCCCGCCTTCGCCTCGTCCGCCGTAGCTTCAGCGAAGGCGGATCTGGCTCCGCTCGCGACGGGCTCTGCCGCAGCTCCGGCGGGGCAAGCCCCCGCGAAGTTCACGTTCGTCGATGCGATCGCAAAAGTCGGTTACGTCGTGTCGATGAACGATCGCGTCGACGAGACGGGCCGGCTGGCCGACGTGCTCCTGCCTGTCAGCCACCCGTTCGAGTGCTGGAGCGACGCTGCGCTGCCGAAAGGCATCGTGGCTATTCAACAGCCCGTCATCCAGCCGCTGTTCGATACGCGCGGCCTGCTCGATGCGCTGGTCGAGTGGGGTGCGGCGCTGGGTTACCCGGCGGCCGTGGCCGCGATGACGGCGGCGACCGCGGCCGCGGCTGCTGCGCCTCCGCCGGTGGGCACGGCCGCGCCGGCCAAGGTGTCGAGCGTGGGTTGGCACTATCTCCGCGCGGCGTGGGCAGCACGTTTGGGAGTGGATCCTGCGACACCCGCGTTCGACTCCGCGTGGAACGACGTGCTCCGAGCCGGATACTGGACCGCCCCGGCATTGTCGGTCTCCACCGACGCCGGAAAGAACAAGCCGGCGGCGGACACGCCGAAGCCGCCCGCGGCAGTCGCGCCGGCCGCGCTGGCACTGTTGGCGACGTTGCCGGCCGCCGGTGGCGCGCAGGCAGGACTCGAGCTGCAGCTGTACCCGCAGTTCGCGCTGGCCGACGGGCGGTCGGGCAACAACGGCTGGCTGAACGAGCTGCCCGATCCGATCACCCGCATCACGTGGGGTGGCGCGCTATCGATCGCCCCTCGACGGTTCGACGAGATGAAGCTCGTCAACGGTGACCTGGTCGAGGTTGACGCGGGCCACGGGAGGCTCGTCGCGCCCGCCTATCGGCATGCGGGCATGCACGACGACCAGGTGGCTCTGCCGCTCGGACTCGGTCGCACCGCGTGCGGCGTCATCGGTGATCTCGTCGGCAAGAATGCGTTTCCGCTGCGGCGGTTCGCCGGCGGGCGCCTGGTGTCTGCCGGCCTGCCGGTGACGATCCGCAAGTTCACGGGCAACGAGCCGCTCGCCATCGCCCAGGGTTCGGAGGTCATCGATCGTGACCGCCGGCCGCTCGTGCCGGCGACCACGCTCACGGAGTACGAGAAGGACCGGAAAGCCGGGACGGAACAGGAAGAAGGCGGTCCCTCGATCTGGTCGGGCCACGAGTATCCCAAGACCCGGTGGGCGATGGCCATCGACCTCAGCAAGTGCAACGGCTGCGGCAAGTGTGTGATCGGTTGCCAGGCCGAGAACAACATCCCGGTCGTCGGCCGGGCAGGCATGCTCGACGGCCGATCGATGGCGTGGATGCGGATCGACCGCTACTACGACGCGCCCAGGAAAGACGGCCAGTGGGACGCCGAGGTCTGGGACGGGCCGCTCGCCGTGGTCGAGGAGCCGCAGACGTTGTTCGAGCCGATGCTCTGCCAGCATTGCGAGAACGCGCCGTGCGAAACCGTCTGCCCGTTCGTGGCCACCATGCACAGCCACGACGGCCTGAACCAGCAGGTCTACAACCGCTGCGTCGGCACCCGGTATTGCGCCAACAACTGCCCGTTCAAGGTGCGGCGGTTCAACTTCTGGGAGTACAGCAAGAAGCAGGAGAGCGCGTTCTTCCGGTGGCTGGTGCCCCGCGTCGCGCGGGCCGCCGACCTGAACACGCGTGCGCCCATGCAGATGAAGAACAACCCGGAAGTGACGGTCCGGAGCCGCGGCGTGATGGAGAAGTGTTCCTTCTGCATCCAGCGGATCCGCGCGGCCGGCGCGCAGGCGACGCGCGACGGCACGACCAAGGACCACTTCCCCGATGGCGCCGTCGTGCCGGCGTGCATGGAGGCCTGCCCGACGGGCGCCATCACGTTCGGCGACGTGAATCACCCCGGGTCGCGCGTGGCGGCCCTCGCGGCGCATCCGCGAGCCATGCGGCTGCTCGACGCGGTCGGCGTCAAGCCGTCCATCTCCTATCTGACGAAGGTGCGCCATGACAAGGCATGAGGCGAATTCCTGGGTCACGGTGAAGGACGACCGTCAGCTCACCGGCTGCCCGATTGTCCTCGCGGGGGCCGGCCCGTACGGGGGCGACCTCGAGGTCGAGGAACCGCTCGTGACCGGCGGAAAGACGTGGGCGGACGTCGATCGCGACATCTGCATGCACGCCGAGCAGTTCCCCACGAGGCGGTGGTGGATCGCGTTCAGCGTGGCGCTGGCGTTCTTGTCGGTCCTGGTCTTCTCGCTCATCACGCTGTTCTACTCCGGGATGGGCATCCTCGGCGTGAACCAGCCGGTCGGCTGGGGCTCGTTCATCATCAACTTCGTCTTCTGGATCGGGATCGGGCATGCCGGGACGCTCATCTCGGCCGTCCTCTTCCTTTTCCGGCAGAAGTGGCGGACGGGCATCAACCGCGCCGCGGAGGCGATGACGCTGTTCGCCGTCGCCTGCGCCGGGATCTTCCCGGTCATCCACCTCGGCCGCCCCTGGTTCGCCTACTGGCTGGTGCCGTACCCGAACGCCCGCGGCCCGCTCTGGGTGAACTTCAATTCACCGCTGGCGTGGGACATCTTCGCCATCTCCACCTACGGCCTCGTGTCCCTCACGTTCTGGTACGTCGGGCTGCTGCCGGACCTGGCCACCGTGCGTGACCGGGCGACCCACCCGTGGCGGAAGGCGATCTACAACGCGATGAGCTTTGGCTGGACGGGGTCGCACCGGGCCTGGCGGCACTACGAATCGGCCTACATGGTCCTGGCCGCGCTGGCCACGCCGCTGGTCTTCTCGGTCCACACGATCGTGTCGTTCGACTTCGCGACGGCGGTCATCCCGGGCTGGCACACGACGATCTTCCCGCCCTACTTCGTCATCGGGGCCATCTTCTCCGGCTTCGCGATGGTCATCACGCTGATGACCTTCATGCGCGGCTACTTCGGGATGAAGAACTACATCACCCTGAATCACCTGGAGTCGATGGCGAAGATCCTGATGCTGACCGGCATGCTCGTCGGGTTCGCCTACTCGACCGAGTTCTTCATGGCGTGGTACTCCGGCAGCGAGTGGGAGGGCTTCATCTTCAAGAACCGCGCGTTCGGCCCGTACGGATGGGCGTACGCGATCATGTTCACCTGCAACGCGATCATCCCGCAGCTGTTCTGGTTCAAGCCGCTCCGGCGCAACACCTGGGTCCTGTTTGCCGTGTCGATCCTGGTGAACGTCGGCATGTGGTTCGAGCGCTTCGTCATCGTCGTCACGTCGCTGCACCGCGACTTCCTCCCCTCGTCGTGGGGCATGTATGCCCTCACGGCGTGGGACTACGCCATCCTCGCCGGGTCGTTCGGGCTGTTCTTCACGCTGTTCCTCCTCTTCGTCCGCGTCCTGCCGGTCGTGGCGATTTCGGAAGTGAAGGGCGTGATGGACCCGAAGGTGGCCCGTTCGAGCCCAACGCCCGCCGCCGCGGCGATCCAGGAGGGGTAGGGCCATGACGCCGACTTCTACCAAAGGAATTCTCGGCCACTTCTACGAGCCCGCCGACGCCCTGGCGGCGGCGGCCAAGGTCCGCGACGCCGGCTGGAAGCACTTCGACTTCCTGACCCCGTTTCCCATCCACGGGATGGAGGATGCGATGGGGCAGAAGAAGTCGTGGATTCCCTACGCGACGGGCCTGCTGGCGCTCGGGGGCATCCTGTTTGCCCAGGGGCTCCAGAACTACGTGATGGTCTGGGACTGGCCGATGAACTTCGGCGGCAAGCCGTTCGCGGCCTGGCCGGCGTTCATCCCCATCACGTTCGAGGCGATGGTCTTCTGGGCCGCGATCGGCAGCGCGATCCTCGCGATCGTCGCCGGCAAGCGGGACACGATTCCGCAGCCGCCGCCGATGCTGGTCCGGACCGGCGCAACCATCGATCGCTTCGTGCTCTGGATTTCCGCCACCGACCCGAAGTGGGACGCCGCCGAGGCCGAGGCGTTTGTCCGCTCGCTTGGCGCCGACGGCGTGACGCTGGTCGATGTGGCCCTTCGACAGGGCTCAGGGCGCCCTGAGCAAAGTCGAACGGGCGAAGGAGGTCCTCATGCGTAAGGCCGCCCGTACGGTGACCCTGGTAGCGCTCACCGCGCTCGTCTCTGCCTGCGACGTCGGGTTGCCGGCCGGCAGAACGCCGCACCGCGAGGGGAACTACCTGGACATGATCGACCAGCCCAAGTTGAAGCCGCAGCGCAAGGACATCTTCGGCGCGCGGGCGACCGGCCTGATGGAGCCCCAGCCTGGCACCGTCGCCGTCGGGGAAACCCCGTATCCGTACGCGCAGAACGAGGCCGACAAGGCGGGTGCCGAGCTCGTGAACCCGCTGAAGCCGACGCCCGCCGTCATCGAGCACGGCAAGTTCGTCTTCGAGCATGTCTGCATCGCGTGCCACGGCCCGCGGGCCGCCGGCGACGGCAACGTCACGGCGCTGTTCCCGAAGCCGCCAAGCCTCATGACGCAGAAGGTCCGGGACTGGCCGGACGGGCAGCTCTTCCACCGCCCGATGCGGGGCCAGAACTCGATGCCGAGTCATGCGCGGCAGGTGGACGCCAATGACGTGTGGTCGGTGATCTGGTACATCCGCGAGTTGCAGAAGGTGGAGCCGGTCGCGCCGCCACCGGCCATACCACCCACGGGAGGGAAGTAACGCCATGAGCCACACTGATTCTCATGTGCTTCCCGCAGAGCCAGGCCGGTTGAAGCTGCCGGGCATCGTCCAGGGCGTGTCCGCTGTGTTCGTGCTGGCCGGCGCGGTGGCGCTCGGCCTGGCCTTCTCGCGCGGCGAGGCAGAACTCGCGTGGAGTTCGTATCTCATCGGCGTCGTCTACGCGCTCGGGCTTGGTGTGTTTGGCGTAGCCTGGCTCGCGATGCTCTACCTCTCCGGGGCCGAGTGGTCCGTCAGCATGCGCCGCATTCCCGAAGCCATGACGGCATGGCTGCTTCCGGGCGGTGCGCTCGCGATGGCGGTAGGCCTCGGCGGGTCGTCGCTCTACCACTGGTGGCACGCCGACGTGGTGGCGCAGGACCGGCTCCTGGCCCACAAGGCGCCGTTCCTGAACCTGACGATGTTCACGGTCCTCGTGGGTGTGAGCCTCGTGCTCTGGGTGGTCTTCGCGGCGCTCTTCGTGTCCACGTCGCACCGCCAGGACCGGGAGGGCGGGATGACGCCCACGCGGCAGAGCCGGACCCTGTCCGCCGTGTTCCTCGTCGTGTTCGCGCTGACGCTCAGCATCGTCGGTTTCTACTTCCTCATGTCGCTGGATGCCCACTGGTTCTCGACGATGTTCGCGGTCCTGGTGTTCACGGACGTGGTGCAGACGGGCACGGCCTTTGTGGCCATCATGGCGGGCATCATCATGCTGTCCGGGCAGTTGAAGGGGTTCCTCAACGAGAACCACCTCCATAGCCTCGGGAAGATGGTGTTCGCCTCGACCGGGTTCTGGGCCTACATCTACTTCTGTCAGTTCATGCTCATCTGGTACGCCAACATCCCGGAGGAGACCGCGTACTTCGTCCGCCGGATGGACAACGGCTGGATGCCGTACATGCTGGCGCTGCCGGCCCTGAAGTTCGTCGTGCCGTTCGTGCTGTTGATCCCGCGCAACGCCAAGCGGCAGCCGATGCCGCTGGCGCTGGTGTCGGTGGTCATCCTCGTGGCCCAGTTCTGGGAGCTGTTCCTGATGGTGGCGCCGGCGGTTGGACAGGGCGGCGCGATGGCCCAGGCTCACGTCCCCTTCGTCGAATTCTGGGCGACGCTCGGTTTCGTCGGCCTGTTCACGCTGGTGTTCGGCTGGTACCTGGGGCGTCACGACGCGGTGCCGCTGAAGGACCCGGCGATCGCCGCATGCCTCGATTACCATTCGTAGCAGTTCACGACCCAGTCCGGGAGTGGTTACGCATCTGTAACCACTCCCGGACTGGTTGTCCGCCCTCGGGTTGTAGGGCGGGGCTTCAGCCCCGCCGGGACTCATGAAACATCGCGACTTCCTCCTCGGCCTCGTCATTCTCGCCATCCTGGCCGGCGGCGTCTACGGCGTCCGCCAGGCTCGTTCGCCGATGCTGCACGCCAATGCCTCGCACGCCGTGCACACGGGTGTCGGTTCCGGCATGCTTCAGACCATCGACCTGCTCGGCTTCCTGACGCTCGGCCTGATCGGCGGCCTGGGGCACTGCGTCGGGATGTGCTCGCCATTCGTGCTCTTCGTGTCACGGCAGTACCGGCGGCCCGGCGACGGGCGGACGGCGACGTTTGTTGCGCAGGGGTGGTACACCGCGGGCCGCGTCGTGACCTATTCGATGCTGGGTGCCGCCGCCGGGGCGCTGGGAGGCGTGGTTGAGCTCGCGGGCGGATTGCTGGGCGTGCGGCGTGCCGCAGCGGTCGTGGCGGGCGCGGTCCTCGTCGTCTGGGCGGTGGTCTCACTGGCCGATCTCGTGCCGCGATCCGGAACCGGCGGCGATTGGTTCGCACGCGTCGCGGGGATGTTGAAGGGCAGGGTTCCCGGTCATCCCTTCCTCACCGGCCTCGTGCTCGGCCTCCTGCCGTGCGGCCTCTTGTATTCGGCGCTCATCGCCGCGGGCGCGCGGGGCGGGGCCATCCAGGGCGGAGCCGCGCTCGCGCTGTTCGGCATCGGCACCGCGCCGGCTCTGCTCGGCCTGTCGCTCGCCGATGAGTTCCTCGCCCGCAACCGCGCACTCCTCAATCGCGCGGCGCAGGTGTTTCTGCTTGCGATGGGCGCCTGGTTCCTGTGGTCGGCATTCGCGCGTTGAGCGATCGGTCCCGGCCGGAGGGGTCGGGCCGGGTCTGGCGTGGCGGGCGCACCGGGGCGGCCGCTGACCGCGGTCTAGACAGGAAGGCCCAACTCTCTCGCAGCCTGAGCCTGTGACCCGTCGAGCGTCACGAACCGGTCGATCGGTTCGGCGGCGTGAAACCACACGGCCGTGCGGAGGTGAGCCAGATCGAGCGAGCGGGGCGTCGTCACTGCCGGTACGAGGTGTGACGCGCAGAACTCCAGCGTCAGGTCGCGCAGCACGAAGCGGTCCACGTCCTCCTCCACGCGGTCCATGCACGTTTTGTACTGGACGGATGTCAGGGAACCATCCCGGGCCAACCGCACCAGATTCCTCCCGGCTTCAAGCAGGAGCAGGACGCTCGACAGGAGTTCGGCGCCGTCCGTTTCCTTCGACAGCCGCTCGGCTCCCTGTTCGCCGAGCAAGATGCACACGTAGGCGGACGTATCCACGTAGAGCCGGCGCCGGCGCCGTGGCGGCGCGGCCGGGCTCATCGGTCTCCCCGGTCTTCGAGCAGTGCCGCCAGCCCGCGGCCGCCGGTGCCTCGGGCTAATGCAGGAGCGAGTCGGCCGGCCCCCACGCGTCGGCCCCAGTGGACGTCGGTCGGCCGCGCCGGCCCCAGGCGGGCCACCGGTTCGCCGTGGCGCGTGACGAGGATCGTCGCGCCGGACTGGGCGGCAGCCACGGCTGCAGACAGCTGTGCCTTCAGGTCCTGAATAGACATCTGAGTCATGGACTGTATTATAGCATTACCAGTCCATAAAACAGGTCCGACCGTGGTCCCTTCAGCGGGGCTTCTGCAGCGTGAACTGCGGCAGCCGCCGGCCGTCGGCCGAGCACGCCTGGAGCAGGTCCAGCCGTTTCAGCCGGGTCGCGTCCTGCTTGGCGCTGACGATCCACCAGGTGGCAGCGCGCCGGTAAGCGGGCGGTTGCGCGTGGAAGAAGGTCCAGGCGGCGCGGTGTTGCTTGAACAACCGCGCGTAGACCTCCGGGAGTTCGGCGGGGCGCTGCTCGTACGAGTAGACGCCCGACGTGTTCGCGATCCTGGCCTCGAAGGCTCGGAGACCGGCGGGCTGCATGCGCCGCTCGTCGACGAGGGCCCGGGCGCGTGCCGTGTTGACGCTGCTCCAGATGCTGCCCGGCCGGCGCGGCGTGAACCGGATCATGTAGCTGACGTCGTCGATCCGCTTCCGGATGCCGTCGATCCATCCGAAGCACAACGCTTCGTCGACCGACTCGGGCCACGTCAGGCTCGGCTTGCCCGTGTCCGTCTTGTAGTACCCGACCCAGAGTGCGTCGACGTCGGCATGGTGTTTCTCGAGCCACATGCCGAAGGCCGCTGGCGTGCGGAAGAACCGCGGCGTGATCGGCCTGGTCTTGCTCATGACTTCAGCTCCGCCCGGTCTTCGGGACGCGGTGTGCGATTGAGGTAGAAGCTCCCTACCAGTAGAACCAGGAACGGAATCCCGAAGACCAGCGTCATCCGGAACAGGTCGGTGAACGCGGTTGTGACCAGGACGGCGAGCATCAGGCCGCCGCCGAGCAGCGTGGTCAGCGGGAAGCCGAGCGTCTTGAACGCCAGCGCCGGCCCGCCGCGCCGGTCGTGGTAGCGCCGGAAGGCAAAGTGGGTCGCGAAGATCATCATCCACGTGAACATGGCGCCGAACATCGCGAGCGAGACCATGAGGATGAACGCCTTCTCCGGGAACAGCACGTAGACCACCGCAGCCAGGGCCATCCCGCTCGTAGAGAGGGCGAGCGCGTTGATGGGCACACCCCTCCGGTTCAGCAGGCCGAAGCGCGCCGGCGCATCTCCGCCCCGGGACAGGCTGAACATCATGCGCGTCGTGATGTAGAGCATGCTGTTCATCGCCGAGAGGGCCGCGACGATGACGACGAAGTTGAGGATGCCGGCCGCGTACGGGATCCGCAGCGCCTGCATCACGGTGACGAACGGGCTGTCGCCTTGTGCAATCTGATCCCAGGGCACGATGACCAGGATCATGAAGAGGGACAGCAGGTAGAACAGCACCAGGCGGAGCAGGGTGGCCCGAAACGCCTTTCTGACGGCCTCGGCAGGCCGTTCGGCCTCGCCTGCGGCGACGGCAATCATCTCGACACTGAGGTAGCTGAAGATGGAGATGACGACCGCCACCCACATGCCCCAGACGCCCTTGGGGAAGAAGCCTCCGTGCTCGGTCAGGTGGCGGACGCCGAACTCGGTGCTGCCGCGGCCCCACACGACGTAGGCGCCAAGCAGGATGAAGCCGACGATGGCCGCGATCTTGATGGTCGAGAACCAGTATTCGACCCGGCCGAACGTCTTGACGCTCCAGGCGTTGACGCCGATGAGCACGGCCGGAAAGAGGAGGACCCAGATCCACGGGGGCACACCCTTGAACCAGAATTGCATGTAACTGGCGATCGCCGTCACTTCGGTGCCGACGCCCATCACGATGCACGTCCAGTAGGCCCAGCGCACGACGTAGCCGGCCAGCGGGCTGATGTAGTGCTCCGCGTACGCGCCGAATGAGCCCGTCGTGGGATGCGCGATCGTCATTTCCGCCAGGCACCCCATCAGCAGCAGGGTGATGAAGCCGCTGATGGCGTAGCTCACGAGGACGCCGGGGCCGGCGATGCCGATCGCAAACTTGCTGCCGAGGAAGAGGCCCGTGCCGATGGCGCCGCCGATGGCAATCATGCTCATCTGGCCGGCGGTGAGTTTTCGCTGGAGCCCGTCCTCCCGCCTGGCGATGTGATCGAAGTCGGGTGGCATGCCTACGTCACCGTCGCCCGCCGGGCGTACTCCGGGCGGTCCCATGCCCGGGTGTCGAGCGTCTCGCGCAACACGTCCACGGCATCCCAGACGTCGGCATATCCCAGGTAGAGCGGCGTGATGCCGAAGCGCAGCACCTCGGGCTCCCGGTAGTCACCGACGACGCCCCGGTGGATGAGGGCCTGCATCACCGCGTAGCCGGCGGGATGCCGGAAGCTGACGTGGCTGCCCCTGGCGGCGTGGTTGCGCGGCGTGATGAGCGTCAACGGATGCGCGGCGCAGCGCTCCTCGACCAGGCTGATGAACAGGTCGGTGAGGGCCAGCGACTTCGTCCGGACGGCCGCCATGTGGGTCTCGAGCGCGACGTCCAGACCGCATTCCACCAGCGCGAGCGACAGGATCGGCTGCGTGCCGCACAGGAATCGCCGAATCCCCGGGGCTGGCCGGTAGTCGGCAGCCATGGCAAAGGGCCGTTCGTGACCCCACCAGCCCGACAACGGCTGCCAGCTCTGATCCTGAAGCCGGGGTGCGGCCCAGATGAACGCCGGAGCTCCGGGCCCGCCGTTGAGATACTTGTAGGTGCAACCCACCGCGAAGTCCGCGTCGGCTCCGGTCAAGTCGACCGGCACCGCACCGGCCGAGTGAGCGAGATCCCAGATGACCAGCGCGCCACGCTGATGCGCCAGTGCGGTGACGGCGGTCATGTCGTGCATGGCGCCGGTCCGGTAGTTGATGTGAGACAGGAGCAGCACCGCGGCTTCGTCGGTGCCCAGTGCCTCGCCAAGCGACGTGTCTGCGTCAACGAGCCGCAGCTCATAGCCCTGCTGCAGGAACTCGATCATCCCCTGGGCCATGTAGAGATCGGTCGGGAAGTTGTCGCGCTCGGACACGATGACGCGGCGAGCGGGCTTGACCGTCTGCTGAATGCGCAGCGCGGCGGCCAGCGCCTTGAACAGGTTGAGCGAGATGGTGTCGGCAACGACCACATCTCCAGCCCGAGCGCCCACCAGCTGTGCCAGCTTGTCGCCAAGCCGTGACGGGAGATCGAACCAGCCAGCCCGGTTCCAGCTGCGAATGAGTCCCGAGCCCCACTCCTGCTCCAGGACGTCGCGGCTGCGCGCGCGGGCGGCCCGCGGAAGGACGCCCAGCGAGTTGCCGTCCAGGTAGATCACGCCCCCCGGCAGCTCGAACCGCGCCTTCAGGTGGGCCAGCGGATCCACGCGGTCCGCTTCGAGGCATGTGTCACGCGTGTGCGCCATGGGTTCTCCGGCTAACCGGCCTGCAGCACGTGTACCCGGCTTCCGCCGTCAATCGGCGAAATGCGAATAGCGTCCCTCGGCCAGGCGGCGTTTGCCTGCTTCCAGCAAGTCGTCGGGAATCACCCTGAACGTCTCGCCCGCGCCGCTGTCCTGCGGCATCCTGGGCGCCTCGCCGCTCGACAGGTAGCCCAGCGTTTCGGCCATCAACTCTCCGGCCAGGGTGGCGACACGGACGCACAGGCTCTCGTAGGTATCCCGGCGGGACACCGGGAGTTCCCGGCGGACAATGATGTCGCCGGTATCGATGCCGGGGTCAATGAAATGTGCCGTGGCCCCCTGGGGCAGATCCTTGTAGAGTGCCCAGCCCACCGACGCCGATCCGCGCAACTGCGGCAGCAGCCCGGGGTGGCAGTTGACTGTGCCCCGGGCGGGAATTTCCAGGAGGTGCGGTTTGATGATGCGCGTGCCGCCCAGCACCACGACGTCGGGCTGGGCGTTTCGCAGGAGATCGGCGCAGGCGGCGTCGTTGTGGTTGGCGACGAAGTAGCTCGGGATGGGCATGCCGGCGACCAGTTGGGCGATGCGCGGCGGTACCGGCTGGCCGGCAATCCGCTTCAGGAACTTGTCGCGCTCCTCATCTCCCACGCGCGATACCTCCTGGATGATGACGCACGGCGCCAGGGACGCCGCGAGCAGGATGCGCAGCATCTCCCGTCCATAGGGATGGTCTTCGAGCACCAGGAACGCGAAGCGCAGGGCCATTACGACGCCTGTTTCTTCGTGTTGTAGCCGCGGTCATCGTACGGCGCGAGCTTGTCGAGCCACAAGGCCTTCAAGTCCGGCAGTTCCGCCGTCACGTCCTTCCCGGCCTTGTCAACGACCGGCACCTCGTCCAGCACCTCGAATGCGAACGCGTCCGGCCCGCTGGCGTTCCAGTCCGCCTGGAGCCGCTTGTTCGGGTGGCTGCCGAACCGCAACTGGAACCGATGGCTGTTCATGATCCCGCGGAGATTGCGGGCCGACTCGACGAAGATCCTGCCGCTCGGGACGTGGCGAATCTGGAACACGCCCATGGCCGGTGGATTCTGTTTGTAGTCTGCGGTCAGCTCGCGGCGTGATTTCGGCATGCCTCCATCATACCGTCCGTTGGCCCCCGCCATCGAGCCACGGGACCTCGGCGTATACTGGGCGCGGAGATCGACCCATGAAACGACGAGACTTCCTGAAGAGCACGTCACTGGCCGGAGGCGCGGTGCTCGCCGGATTGCCGGGCGGCGGATTGGCCGCCGAAGCGCCGGCGCGCGAGTTCTACGAGTGGCGCACCTACGAGATGCAGACCGGCAACCGGAAGGCGGTCCTGCACGACTATCTGGAGAAGGCGTACGTGCCGGCGTTGAACCGGCTTGGCGCCAAGCCCGTCGGCGTGTTCGCGGTCGTCTCTGGCGCCAACGAACTGAACCTGTACGTGCTGACCCCGCATCCCACGATCGAGAGTCTCGTGTCGGTTCCGGCGAAGCTGGCAGACGATGCCGAGTACCGGAAGGCGGCGGCGCCTTACCTGTCGGCAGCCATCGAAAACCCGGCGTACGTGCGTTACGAGACGACGCTCCTGCGGGCCTTTCCGCTGGTGCCGCGGCTGCGTGTGCCGGCCGAGACCGCCGGCAACAAGCCCCGTATCCTGGAAGTGCGGGTCTACGAGAGCCACAGTGAAGCCGCGGCGATCAAGAAGATCGAGATGTTCAACGAGGGCGGGGAGATCGGTATCTTCGACCGCGTGGGCGTGCGATCCGTCTTCTTTGGTCAGACGCTGATCGGGACGCGGCAGCCGAATCTCGTCTACATGACCGTGCACCAGGACATGGCGGCGCGGGAGAAGGCCTGGGCGGAGTTTCAGAATTCACCCGAGTGGACGAAGTTGAGGGCCGACCCGGCGTTCGCGAACACGGTGTCGGGCAGGCACCTGTCCTTTCTCAAGCCGACGGCGTATTCACAGATCTGAGAGTCCGGGGCGGCAGGGAGGGGCGCACCATGAAACGAACCCGCATCAGCCTGTTCTACGTGATCAGTTACCTGATTCCGGGCGGTCTGGGCCTGCTCCTCGCACCTCAACTGGCGCTCACCCTCCTCTTCTCAACGGGCGCCTACAGCGACGCCATGCCCCGGATGGTCGGCCTGATGATGGTGGCGCTCGGGGCGTTTGTCGTCCAGATTGTCCGGAAGCGGATCGAGCCGCTTTACCTGACGGCGCTGGCCGTGCGAAGCGGCATGCTGCCGGTCCTTTTGCTGTTCTACCTCGTGTCCGGGGACACGTTGTTTCTCACACTGCTCGGGATCGTCGGCATCGGCGTCGCCTACACCAGCGTGAGTTATCGGTTGGACGTGCGGGACCGAAGATAGGGCCGGCCGGATGAACCTCCTCCTGCTCGCGCCGCACGAACTCGCCGATGATGGGACCGCTCTGCTGACGGGCCGGCGGCACGAGCACGCGCGAGAGGTGCTGCGAGTCCAGGCGGGCGAGACGCTTCGAGTCGGTGTGCGGGGAGGGAAGTGCGGCGTCGGCGAGGTCCTGTCGGAAGGGCCAGATGGCCTGCGCCTGAGAGTGAGCCTCGACGACGAACCACCGCCGCGCGCCCTGGTGTCGCTGGTCCTGGCCATCCCCCGGCCCAAGGCGCTGAGACGGGTCATCCCGGCGGTCGCATCGCTTGGAGTGGAGCGGGTTGTGCTGATCAACGCGTCCCGCGTCGAGAAGAGCTACTTCGATTCGAGCGTGCTCGCGCCTTCCTACCTCGACGGCCTCATCGACCTGGGCCTCGAGCAGGCCCGCGACACCCGTCCGCCGGTCATCGAGATTCGCGAGCGCTTCAGACCGTTTGTCGAAGACGAACTCGACACGTGGGCGGGCGCATCCGTGCGCCTGGTGCCGCACCCGACGGCGCACGCCCCACTGCCGAGAATCGAAGGGGAGCAGCCCGTCGTGCTGGCCATCGGTCCCGATGGCGGCTGGGTGCCCTTCGAGGTCGATCTGCTCGAGCGGTGCGGGTTTCAGCCGGTGTCGCTCGGGCCGCGCGTGCTCCGGGTCGAGGTCGCGGTGAGCTACATCCTCGGCCGGGCACGGTGAGCCGGCGGGGCCGCCAGGACTGGTGCGGGCCGCGGCCTGGCGGCGGCCCGCACCGATAGCCGTTACTTGAGCTTGAAGTTGACCGTGACGGTCATGACGACCGGCACGGCCTTGCCGTTCAGGCGCGTCGGACTGAATTCCCATTGGCGCACGGCATCGAGCGCGGCCTCGTCGAGCAGCGGCACCGAGCGCAGGACCTTGGACTTGATCACCTTCCCGTCGGCCCCGATGGTCGCCTCGATGATGACCATCCCTTGGACCTTGGTCGACTTGGCGACTTCCGGATACACGGGCTTGACGTCCTTGATCTTGACCGGCGGCCTGATCTTGCCGCCGACCCGGACCGCTTCTGCGGCGGCCTTCTCGACGGCTTCCGCCTGGGCCTTGGCCTGTGCGGCCGCTTCGTCGGCCTTCTGTTTGCCGGCGAGTCCTTCGGCCGCTGCCTTGTCGCCGGCGGCCTTCGCCGTGGCGGCGAGTTCCTTCGCCTTGTCGTACGACTTGAACCACTTGCCGTCCTGCGTCTTCAGTTCGGCGTCGAGGGCGGCCACGGCGTCCTGGGCGGCCTTGAGCGCCTCGGGGGCGTACTGGCCGGCGCCCGCGCTGACGGCCTTGTCGACGGCGGCCTTCGCCCCGTCCACGTCCGCAGCCGGCGGCGTCCCGCAGGCGGCTGCCGTAATCGCGACGGCGATGGCCATCGCTGCGATCGTGAGTCCCTTGCGCATGTTCTGCTCCTCGAACTACCCGTTGATCCTCGTTCCCGTCCAGTTGGTGGAACCGGCAGAGAGGGGCGCGGTGCTGGGGGGCGATAGCATGCCGCCGGCGTTGCGACGGGGAGTGGCCTGATCGCGTCAGGTGCCACATGGCCCGTCCTGCCGCGATTATAGGAGCCTTGGATCGACGTGTCTATGCGACCCCGTCGCGACCGTTTCCAGCACCTGCAGCCCGCAACGAGTCGGCCGTCCGAACGGTGCCGCACAGAGGGGCAACTGCGGTATAGATAGAGATGGTTCCAAGCCACCACCCATCCGCCTTGTGTTGCCGGGCGTGCCCTATGACCAAGCTCCAGCGTCGTCTCCTCGTCGCGTCGGTCGCCGCCATCTTCTTGCTCGGCCCGGTGGCCATCATGGGGAACTGTTCCGGGTGGAACGAAGGCTCCATGCAGGTGGCGTCGTGCGTGGTGGACGTCGCTCCATTGCGCCACCTGGCCGATCTGCTGTACGGCTGGGTGCTCCTGTCGGCGTTTCTGCTGGGCCTGCCGATCCTCGTGTACGTCGGGGTGGCGCTGGCCATCACACGGGTGGTCGCCGTGAAGCTGAGGCGGAGGTTCCCGGACAACACCGTGGCCAAACCGCAGGGCGGCTGCCCGCCGTGACGGTCACCCTCTTCCACGGTTGGCGCATTGCCGCGGGCTACTTCGTGATGACCAGGACGGTCGCGGTCCGGGCGGTCGCGCGGGCGACGCTGATGCCGTCGGCCATGAGTTCGGCGCCCGTCTTCCGGAAAGGGATGCCTCCGGTGGGATCGGTGACGTTGTAGAACGCGGTCGCCTCGAGTCCCTGCAAGTGGAGGATCGTCTCGTCGGCCGCGGACCCGCCGGCAAACGCGTACACGACCGCGTTGCCGGTGGAGACCGACAGGATCTCCACGCCATCCCATCCGTCACTCCCCACCGTGCCAGGATCCGGGGTGAGCTTCAACAGAGACGCGTCCGCCTGGTGGTCGCGAAGAATCTTGTAGAGCGCGATTTCCGCTGCCATCGCCGCCTGGTTGTTGTCTCCGAAGTCGGCGCCGCGAATCGACATACCCAGCACGCCCGGCATCCGGCTTCGAAACAGGAACGGCATGTCCTCGGGCACGGCCATCGGCTCGGTCGGATCGCCCATCACGAACGACAGCAGATAGGAGGGCGGGTAGATGGCGCCGAGGCCTTCAAGGTTGTATCGCACGTGCGCGGACGGAGCGGTGACGTCATCCATCCACGCCGTATCCGAATACTGCAGCATGCCCGGGTCGATCCGGTTGCCGCCCTGGGAGCAGTTCTCGATGACAAGATCGGGGAACTCGGCCCGCAGTGTGGCGAGGAGGTCGTACAGCCCAAGGTGATGGGCCAGGTTGCCGTCCTTCGCCCCGTGGTTATGCCCCGATCGATCGCAGTTGGTCCAGAAGTTGTTGTCCCATTTCAGGTAGTCCGCGCCCGATTCCTGGATCACCCGCCGCACCTGGTCGAGCACCCACTGTCGCGCCTCGGCGCTGGCCAGGCAGACCTGGGCGATCGACGAGGTGCCGACACCAGGGTCGTAGCGTCCGCCAGTCTGCGCCAGCCAGGCCTCCTTGACCAATCCGGCCTTGCCGGCGGTACTCACGTCGACGCGTTCGGGCTCCATCCAGATGCCGAACTTCATGCCGAGGGCGTGTGCGCGATCGCCAAGCGCCCGGAGCCCGGATGGAAAGCGAACCGGGTCGGCCGTCCACCGCCCGAGTCCGACGGAGAAGTCGGCGGCGGTCTTCCCGCTCGTGTACCAACCGGCATCGACGACGAACAGCTCGGCACCCAACGCGGCTGCACGGGTCATCTCCGCGAGCACCTTGGCTTCGTCGATCTGGATCCCGTAGGCGTACCACGTGTTGTAGGTCACCGGCGACGGAAACGTCCGGCCATGCCGGACGCTGGTCATGAGGAAGGCCCCGAGCGCCCGCGCGGCGTCGCGCTCCTCGACGCGCGAGATGCCGTAGAACCCGTGGGGCGTTTCGATAGTCGTCCCGGATCCCATCGTGGTGGCAATCGAGCCGAGCGACGCACGGATTTCGCTTCGGCCTCCAGCGCCAGGCGTCACGTCGATGGACCACGCCCCGGACCAGATCAGCCCGGCGAACAGATGACCGGCCGGGCCGTCGACCCACACGACGGGCATGTAGGTGGAGGTCGCCCTTCCCGTCGCGCCAATCGAACGGGCCGCGGAAAGCGGTCCTTGCAGGCGCGAGTACGACGGTCCCGTTGCCGACGATGCGCGAAGCCCGGTGACCCAGTTGAGGGCGGTGCCCACGACGGACAGTTGCCACACGCCGATGTCGGACAGGGTGACCGTGGAACTCGTCTGGACTGTCTGGAAGATGGTCCACGTTTCGATGGCCGGTGCATCCCGGAAACACCGGTAGACGCGCGTGGCTCGGACATTTGCCGAGGCCGACTGGAAGTCCAGCTCCAGGCGTACCACCCCGTCGGTGTCCGTGATTCGCGCCTGCTGATACTTGAAGTCGCCTTGCCCGGGCGTGAAGCGCTGCGTGCCCACCAGGAAGCTGACGTCGGTCGATCCGGAGAGGTCCCAGCCGGTCTCGACGCCGGGTTGGCCAAGGGCGGAGAGGGCCAGCGTTCCCTGCGTCGTGATGCTGACGCCGAGTTGGATCACGTCGTTACCGACGGTCCAGCTGTTCGCGGTGCCAGTGAGGTTGAGCGACACCGAGTCAATCGGTGCACTTGCGACTGGTCCGGCGGATGACGAAGGCGAAGCACCGCAGGCACCGGTCAGTAGCACGCAGACAGGCAGGACGCCCCACGCCAGGCGCACTCGATGTCGGAACGAGCGTGGCTGGCGCATCTACAGATTAGACCGGCCCGGCGGAGGAAGGTTACAGGTCGGGGGGCCTATCGTTCCGGCTTGGCGGCGGCGCGTCAGCGCCGGCCGCTGCAACCCGTTGTCAGGCGTCAAACGCCCGTCACGACATCAGGTGATCAGCCGGTGTGGCGAAGAACAGATTCTGAATCACCACACCAGCAATGAAGAGAACGATCACCGCGCACAGCACAATCCCAACGCGGCGCCACGGCCGCGCGGCCACCAGGACCCATGCCGCAAGCGCGCCAGCGATCGCCGACTCGACCACGACTGACGCTGGCCAGATCAGCAAGGCCGCCGGCGGCATGCGGAGAGCCGAGTAGGTTCCAAGAGTTGAGGCAACCCCGAAAACAAGCCCTGCGATGGCCCCGAACCGGAGGCCTGCAACCACACCCGCACGCTCGCCATAGAACCGTGCCACGAGCCAGGTCAACGCGCCGCAGTAGATCGCGAACGACGCATAACCAAGCGGGATCAGCCTGACCAAGTCGCGGGTTGGCAGCAAGTACGGCTCAGCGGCCCTCCACCAGGCTGAAAGGAACACGCCATGCATCAGGAAATCGAGCACCAGGTAGCCGAACCACGCAGCGAGCGCAGCAGGCAACAGCCTCGGTCGGAGCGTTCCAGGAACCCGGTCCTCGGTCATTGTGTTCAACGCCTTTCCTGATGCCTACCGTGCCGGCTGCTTCGTAGTCCGCGAATCGGCCTGTCGGTGCGAGATTCGCCGCGCGCCGGACTCGAGCGGAAATTCCATGACCGCTCTGAGCTCTTGCGTTACGTGGGCGGTCTGGCCTGGAACACGAAAGCGAATGATATCCTTTTGCACGACGTAGGCGACATCTTGCCCTATGAAGCGAACCCCGTCCTCGTGCTCGCGGCCGCCGTCCGCGTATTGTGAACTGACCCAGTCCAGTCGGCGGCTCACGCTGTCCCAGCCCTTTTCGATCGCGCCCCAAGTCCGCCAGTCAGTGTGACGTGGTCGCTATGCGACCAAAGCTCCTTGAACGCGGCCGGCCGATCTGAGCCTGATCCGATCCCGTTGACAGGTTGACTACGCCGGTTGGCCTTCCATGTGTGGGGTCTCGTACGCCGGTGATGATGATGACTGTGGGCGCTGTGGGAAACGGGGCCTGCCCAGGTTCCCAAGGAGCGGTGGGCGCGTCTGCGCGTCCACGGTGACATATCGTGGCCGAGTCGATGGCCGCTCGGTTGGGACCTTGCCGATCGAACACCCGGCACGATTCCTGGTAAGACCGGACTACACACACGGGCATCGTCCACGCCGCGTTGTCACCACCCGCACGTTTCGTGCGTCCTAAAGAATACAGGGTGTAACCTGCCCAATTACAGAAATGGACCCTCTAGTGCGCTCTTTGACTGTTCTGATGGTCCTCACGCTGACAGTCGGTGTCGTCGCGTGCGGCGGCAGCGCGTCAACGCCCACCAGTCCGACAACGGCCTCGTCCACGCCCGGCAGCCCAACTGGGTCGGGACCTTCCGCCGTAACTGGCACGTGGGTCGGCACTGCGACGGATTCCAGCGGGTCCACCGGGGCCACGATGGGTATGTCCACTGGTTCGATGGGCATGGGGATGCCCGGCGGCTCGATGGGGGACATGACCTGGCAGTTGACGCAGGCCGGAAGCACGTTCACCGGAACCGTCAGTTTCGCAAACTACCACGGCACGGGCTCGATGCAGGTATCGGGGACGATGAACGGCAAGGCCGGCGTCTTTACGATGACGATGCCGAATGGCACGATGCCGATGGCCGGGTGCGGCGGTCAAGTCAACGGCACGTTCGACATGGACGACATGCTGGTGCTGATGAAGGGAACCTACACCGGCTCGACCACCTGCTCCGGCCCGTTCAGCAACGGCCAGATGACGATGGCCAAGCGGTAGGGCCCGTTGATGCGGGTCGAGGCTTGTTGGCCCGGTCCAAGCGCCGAACGTCGGCTCGTCGTCGTCCTGCGGCGCCGCAGCCGGTGTTCCACCCTGGAGGTGACGTTGGTCCCGTTTCGCGACAGACCGCAGTAGCGAGACGCAGCTGCCGCCGAGCGGAAAACGCGGCACCTGCAAGTTGTTGATTCTGCTGCATGAAACTGGAGCCGGCGACCCGACTTGAACGGGTGACCTGCTGATTACGAATCAGCTGCTCTACCAACTGAGCTACGCCGGCTAAGGCTTGCTAAG